>Ga0102589_1000204_pt1 | contig 156580 bp, 143 predicted proteins | sample AraplaMF_Col_mLB_FD_76858 | JGI IMG/M metagenome (GOLD analysis project Ga0102589, IMG submission 76858) | Arabidopsis root microbial communities from the University of North Carolina, USA - plate scrape MF_Col_mLB | ecosystem: Host-associated > Plants > Roots > Endosphere | place: USA...
ATACCGTTGAAAAGGATGGTGCCCGTGGTGGGCTCCAGGAATTTGGTGAGCAGGTTGAAGCAAGTGGTCTTGCCCGCGCCGTTCGGTCCGATCAAGGCATGGATCGAGCCGCGACGCACGCGCAGGTTGACGTCGCTCACCGCAGTGAACCCCTTGAATTCCTTCGTGAGGTTCTTCGTTTCCAGGATGATTTCCTGAGTCATAGTCTCCTGCCCGCCCTCTTGCTGCTGCCAGGTTGTGCCCGGCTACTGACAATGGTTCGAACTTCGGCGCTTTGTCGCCATGTTTGCCGCTTTAGGTATCGGTTGGAACGGTGCGGCTACCGTGGACAGGCGCACGCGAAGTGAAGGCTGCGGCACCGTATACCGGCGACTATTGTGTGCGCCTGCTGCGTCGCAAAACATCGGGGTTTGCACTAGGCGTAATACATTACCGACGTGACAGCAATCCGATGTGCGAAGCCGTACCGACGTCTGCGGGCATCGGCTTCGCCAGGTATCGTGGAAGACCCTTAGGCCGACACCGACGTGACGATTTCAGCGGTATTTGCTGCACCGCTCGCGCGTGCCTTGCGGTCGGCGCGGATCATGTCGCTGGCCCGCTCCGCGATCATGATCGTCGGCGAGTTGGTATTGCCCGATGTAATCAGCGGCATGACCGACGCATCCACCACGCGCAGTCCGGCGATGCCGCGTACGCGCAGCCGGTTGTCCACCACCGCATCGGGGTCGTCGCCGGCGCCCATGCGACAGGTGCCCACCGGATGGAAGATCGTGGTGCCGATGGCGCCGGCCGCTTCCGCCAACTGCTCGTCGGTCTGGAACGCAGGACCCGGCAGCCATTCGCTGGGCTGGTACGGGGCCAGCGCCGGCGATGCGACGATGCGCCGGGTCAGGCGGATCGAATCGGCGGCTACCTTGCGGTCGGCATCGGTCGACAGGTAGTTCGGCGCGATCAGCGGGGCGCGGCGGAAGTCCGCATTGTCGATATGCACGCTGCCCCGCGACGTGGGCCGCAGGTTGCAGACGCTGGCCGTGAAGGCATTGAAGTCGTGCAGCGGATCGCCAAACTTGTCCAGCGACAGCGGCTGCACGTGATATTCGACGTTGGCGCGCGCCTGGCCCTCGTCGCTGCGCGCGAACGCACCCAGCTGCGACGGCGCCATGCTCATCGGCCCGCTCTGGTTGAACGCGTACTGCAGGCCGATGCCAAGCTTGCCCCACCACTTCGAGGCACGCGTATTGAGCGTGCGCACGCCCTGCACCTTGATGACGGTACGCAGCTGCAGGTGATCCTGCAGGTTCTCGCCGACTCCGGGCAAGGCATGGCGCACGCGGATGCCCAGCGCCTGCAGCCGTTCCGGCTGCCCGATGCCCGACAGTTCGAGCAATTGCGGCGAATTGATCGCCCCGGCGGCCAGGATCACTTCTTCCGTGGCCCGCGCTTCCAGCTGCTGGCCGCCGCCCAGGTACTGCACGCCGGTGCAGCGGCGGCCGTCCGGCGCATCGAACACGAGGCCGCTGACCTGGGCGCCCGTGACGATGGTCAGGTTGGGCCGGTCCGACGCCTTGCGCAGGAATGCCTTGGCGGTGTTCCAGCGAATGCCGCGCCGCTGGTTCACCTCGAAATAGCCCACGCCGAAGTTGTCGCCGCGATTGAAGTCGTTGGTACGCGGAATGCCGGCCTGCTCGGCGGCGTCGATGAACCGCTCCAGGATGTCCCAGTGCAGCCGTTGCCCTTCCACGCGCCACTCGCCGCCAGCGCCGTGAAATTCATTGGCGCCGCGATGATGGTCTTCGCTGCGCTTGAACAACGGCAGCACGTTGTCCCAGCGCCAGCCGTCGTCACCGGTGATGCGTGCCCAGTCGTCGTAATCCTCGCGCTGCCCGCGCATGTAGATCATGCCGTTGATCGACGAGCAGCCGCCCAGCACGCGGCCGCGCGGGTATCCCAGCGAACGGCCATTGAGGCCCGCCTCCTCGACGGTGCGGTACAGCCAGTCGGTGCGGGGATTGCCGATGCAGTACAGGTAGCCCACCGGAATATGAATCCAGTGGTAGTCGTCCTTGCCCCCCGCTTCGAGCAACAGCACGTTGACATCGGCATCCTGCGTCAGGCGGTTGGCCAGCACGCAGCCGGCCGAGCCGGCGCCCACGATGATGTAGTCGTACGTCTCCATATCCCTTGCTTCCTTTGCCGGCCCTGAGGGCGCTTTTTTTTCTTGTGGAATGCCGGGCATCATCGCACGACTTGGCAGCGGCCGTCGTCAGGGCTTTGCCGGATTTTCCAGGTGCCGGCGAAGCCAGTCGGTCAGTGCCGCGAAGACTTCATCGCGCAGCGGCTCGGCTTCGTTGAAGATCTCGTGAAAGCCGCCCTCGAACCAGGCCATCTCGCGCAGGTCCTCGGGTGCGTTGTCGAAGAAGGCGCGGCTACCCTGCGGATCGACGATGCGGTCGGCGCCGCCCACCAGCATCAGCATCGGCGCCTCCAGCCGCGGCGCGTCAGCCTGCGCCTGCGCCATGCCGTGCAGGAACGACTCCAGCACGCTGGCGCTGATCGTACCCTGCACAAGCGGATCGGTACGATAGGCACGCGCCACTTCGGGGTCGTGCGACAGCAGATGGGCGTCGATGGGATTCGGCACACGCATACGTGGCGCCAGTGCCAGCAGCACGCGATGCAGCGTGAGCATAGTGCTGGACAACTTCAACGCCAGGGCCGGCGACGACAGGATCAGCGCCCGGATCGGCCGCACGCGAGCCGTCGCAAAACGTGCGGCCACCAGGCCGCCCATGCTGTGGCCCAGAACGATCGGCAGTTCGTGCCATTGCCGCACTGCGGCATCGTGGATTTCGGCCAGATCGTCGAGATAGCTGTCGGGATGCGGCACCACCATGCGCGGTCCCCCGCTCGCGCCATGGCCCCGGTGGTCGTAGGCCCGCACGCGCAGCCCCAGCGCGCACAACGCGGCCGCAACATGCGGATAGCGGCCACCATGCTCGGCCAGTCCATGCACGAGCAGGACGGTGCCAAGGGGGTCGGGAAAGTGCTGCGGATCGGGCAGCCAGGTACGCAGCAGCAGTTCGGTGCCATCGCGCATGCGCTGGCGCGATTCGGCCGGCGCGATGGCGGGCGCTGGCGCGCAAGCCAGCGCAAGGGCGGTCACAGGTTCGTTCATCCCAATCTCTCCTTGTTGGGACCTGCTCGTCGTTATGCTGCGGATGGCTTGCCCGCGTTCAGGAATGGCACGCCGGACAACCCGACGCCTCCGACGCCATGTCGGACAGGATCGGGCAATCGGGCCGGTCGTCGCCGCTGCAGGCCTCGGCCAGTGCGCGCAGCGTGTCGCGCATGGCGGCCAGCTCGGCAATCTTGACCTCCAGTTCCGCCACGTGCCGCAGCGTCAGCGCCTTCACGTCGGCGCTGGCCCGCCCGCGATCATGCCAGAGCGACAGCAGGTTGCGGATCTCGTCGAGCGAGAAACCGAGATTACGGGCGCGCCGCACGAAGCGCAAGGTATGCACCGCGCGTTCGTCATACCTGCGGTAGCCGCCCTCGCTGCGCGGCGGCGCATCGACCAGGCCGATCGATTCGTAGTGGCGGATCATCTTGGCGGATACGCCCGAGGCGTCCGCCGCTTCTCCGATATTCATCGCGACTCCTTTGCTTGCTGGCCCGCCAGCGGATGCCAGCGGCGCAGCAGCAGCGCGTTGCTGACCACGCTGACACTGGAAAACGCCATCGCGGCGCCCGCCACCACCGGATTGAGCAGCCCCGCCACGGCCAGCGGTATGCCGATCACGTTGTAGATGAAGGCCCAGAACAGGTTCTGGCGGATCTTGCGCACGGTGCGGTGCGACACCGCCAGCGCATCGGCCACCAGCGCGGGATCGCCACGCATCAGCGTGATGCCGGCGGCGTGCATCGCCACGTCGGTGCCCGTGGACATCGCGATGCCGACATCGGCCGCCGCCAGCGCCGGCGCGTCGTTGATACCATCACCCACCATCGCGACCACGGCATTGCCGTCAGCCCGCAACGCCGTCACGCGGGCGGCCTTGTCCTCGGGCAATACCTCGGCCTGCACGTCGTCCAGACCCAGCACGCTGGCCACCCGGGCCGCCGCGCCGGCGTTATCGCCGGTCAGCATCACGGTGCGGATGCCGGCCTCGCGCAGCCGTGCGATGGCGGCCGCCGCGCCCGGCTTCAGCGCATCGCCAAACGCCACCAGCCCCAGCACCGAATGCGCCGAGGCGTCGATCAGCCACGATACCGTGCGCCCCTCGCCGCGCAGGCGTTCGGCATCGGCCTGCAGCGCACCCGCATCGGCGTTCAGCGACACGCGCAGCCCCTCGCTGCCCAGTTGCAGCGCCTGCCCGGCCACCACGCCGGCAATGCCACGGCCCGGCAGTGCGCGCACGTCGCTGGCCACGGGCGCCGCGATACCGCGTTCGGCCGCCAGCGTCACCACGGCACGCGCCAGCGGATGCTCGCTGCCGGCCTGCAATGCCGCGAGCCTTTCCAGCAGTGCGTTGTCGTCGCCATCGGCGGCGAGCAGCGCCACCACCTCGGGCTTGCCGACGGTCAGCGTGCCGGTCTTGTCGAACGCAACGATCGACACGCGATGCGCCACTTCCAGCGCCTCGGCGTCCTTGATCAGGATGCCTGCCCGCGCACCAGCGCCGGTGCCCGCCATGATCGCGGTGGGCGTGGCCAGGCCCAGCGCGCAGGGGCACGCGATGACCAGCACCGCCACCGCGTTGAGCAGCGCCTGGCTCCAGTCGCCTGCAACCAGGCCCCAGCCCAGCAGCGTGGCCAGCGCAATGCCCAGCACCACGGGCACGAACACCGCGCTGACCTGGTCCACCATGCGCTGGATCGGCGCCTTGGCCGCCTGCGCGTGCTCGACCATGCGGATGATCCTGGCCAGCACCGTCTCGGCACCCACGGCAACGGTACGCGCGACCAGCAACCCTTCGAAATTGATCGATCCACCGGTCAGGCGGTCGCCCGGCTGCTTCGGCACCGGCAGCGACTCGCCGGTCAGCATCGATTCATCGGCTTGGCTGGAGCCGGTCACCACTTCGGCATCGACGGGAATCCGCTCGCCGGGCCGCACGATGATCTCGTCGCCCACGCGCACGTCCGCCAGCGGCACAGTCTGCTCCACGCCGTTGCGGACCACGCGCGCCGTATCGGGGCGCAGGGCGGCCAGCGCGCGGATGGCATCGGCGGTCTGGCGCTTGGCGCGCACCTCCAGCCACTTGCCGAGCCGCACCAGCGTGATGACGACCGCGGCGCTTTCGAAGTAGAGGTGAGGCATGGCGCCGGGCCCGGCATCGAACATCTGCCAGATCGACAGCGCATAGGCGGCCGACGTACCCAGTGCCACCAGCAGGTCCATATTCCCCGCCCGGGCGCGCACGGCCTTGTAGCCGGCCTTGTAGAAGCGCCAGCCGAACACGAACTGCACCGGTGTGGCCAGCAGCCATTGCAGCCAGCCCGGCAGCATCGCGTGGATGCCGAACCATTCCAGGACCATCGGCGCCACCAGCGGCAGCGACAGCGCGGCGGAGATCGCCACGGGCCACGGACCGGACCAGAAACCGGCCTGCCGCGCTTCCGTACCCGACGCCGCGGCTGCCGCATCGACCACCGGCTTCGCGCCATAACCGGCGCGCGTCACGGAAGCGGCAAGCGTCGCGGCGTCGACCGTCCCGCGCAGCACCGTTACGGTGGCGCGCTCGGTCGCCAGGTTGACCTGGGCGTCCTGCACGCCGGGTACGGCCCGCAGCGCACGCTCCACGCGGCCCACGCACGACGCGCAGGTCATGTCGGCGATATCGAGTTCGACCTCGTCGCGCGGCACGTCGTAGCCCGCATCGGCCACGGCCTGCGCGGCGGCGGACAGTGCCGCGCCGCTTTCGACATGCAGCGTGGCCTGCTCCGTGGCCAGGTTCACGGCCACGTCATGCACGCCGGGCACCTTCGCCAGCGCACGCTCGACGCGGCCCACGCACGACGCGCAGGTCATGCCCTCGACAGGCAGGTGCCACTCGGCCACGCCAACGGCATTCCGGGCGGCATTCGGCGTGGTGTTCGGGACGGGACTCAGGGACGACGCAGGTGTGGACATGGGCGAAATCCGGCAAGGCGCACGGGGCGCGACAACTGTACTGTGGACCTTACCATCATTGGAAGGTCAAGGCCTGCCGCGTTATTTCGCCGTCACCATCGCGGGGCTTGCGCTTCCCACCGTGGGAAGGTTCATACTGCTTCCAAAGGCGTTTCCGGTCTAAATCGTTAACAAGGAGTCACACCATGATCCAGTTCCAGGTCGAAGGCATGTCCTGCAACCACTGCGTCGGCGCGATCACCCGCGCGGTACAGGCCGTCGATCCGGCCGCCCACGTGGCCGCCGACGTGCCGGCCCAGTCAGTCAAGGTCGAATCGGCCGCGGATCGGCAGGCGCTGCAGCAAGCCATTGAAGATGCCGGCTACCCTGTGAAGTCGGTGGCCTGATAATCCATCCGGCCCGCGCCAATGAAAAAGGGCACCCTCGGGTGCCCTTTTCGCCATCTGGCGTCTGGTCCGGAAAGGATCAGAACTTGTAGCCGACGTGCAGGAACGTCACCACCGGATCGATCTTGATCTTGGTATGCGACTCGACCTTGGCGCCGTTGGCCAGCGTGGTCGTGAAGTTGGCCGTGGCCGAGATCGGCACGTACGACACCGAGAAGCCAACGAACCACTTCTCGTTGATGGCGTAGTTCGCGCCAACGTTGAACACCGGGTTCCACGACGAGCTGGCGGTAGCCGTCATGGTCGAGCCCGGGCCAAACTCGCGCTGCACGAAGGTCTGGTTCGTGACCGTCTCGCCGGTGAACCAGGTGTAGTTCACACCCACGCCCACGTACGGACGGAACTTGGTCTTGGCGTCGAAGAAGTGCCACTTGGCGACGATGGCCGGGCTCCACTGACGCACTTCGCCGAGCTTGCCGTACTGCGCATAGCCGCGGTCGCCGCTGACATCGTGCTTGGGCGGGATGCCGACCACGAATTCGGCAGAGAGGTTGTCGGTGAAGAAGTGCCCGAACGTCAGGCCGGCGGTGTCGGCGCCGTCGATCTTGGCGCCGGTGTTCGGGCGCTGCACGCCGGCCGGACGGCCAGCGATCGAATCGATCGTCAGCAGTTGCGAGTCGCCCGTGGGCATTACGCGCATCCAGCCAAGACTCACTACGTTAGTGCCCGCGGACTGGGCCTGTGCGGCGCCAGCCATTGCCATGGCGGCACCCGCCATCAGCATGTTCTTATAGATCTTTTTCATTGTTCCTCTTACTCCATCCTCTTTCTTCTGAATACAGCCACTGCTGGCGGCAATTATCCTGCGCAGCTTGCGCGGACTGTTTCAAACACGGGACGGGATGATAGAAGAAATGCCCTAAAGACAGGGTTAACCCAAAAGGTGGACACGGATTTCCGCGTTTTTGCATCCAAAACGACGCGTCAGCACAACGGTTCTGTTTCACAAATGAAAAACCACTCGTAGCGAGTGGTTTTATTACTGCATAGCCGAATTCTCAAACACGTGTTCGGACGACATCCGGACGCCGGGCCCGCGTCACTTCTGGCTGGCGAGGATGCAGGCAGCGAGGTCCCACAGCGCATAGCCCACGCTCTTGAACACCAGCGGACTGCCGGTTCGCGTACGCAGGGTGTCGGCGTCCAGAATGGCCGTCTCGAACGGCTGCACCGTGTTCCAGTCGATACCCGCCTGCAGCAGATCGCCCGCCTCGTCTTCGATACCGAACAGCGTGTCGGCCAGCAGGCGGCCCCGAGCCGATGCCGTTTGGCACAGTTGCGGCGGCAGTTCGCACATATCGGGCCGGAACGCGCCGACGGCCGCCACGAAATGGCGGTCGGTCCAGAGCCCGCTGTCCAGATCGGGCAGCACCGGCGACCGGCTCGATGTCACGGTAACCACCATCGACACCCGGGGCAGCACCGCCGCGACGTCGTCGATCACGTCGGCCGCCACGCCCAGCGCACGGGCTTGCGCAGCCAGCGCCTCGGCCTTGTCGCGCGTGCGCGACTGCAGCCAGACCTTGCGCACGGGCAGGCCGGCCACGAACGCTTCGAGATGGGTTTGCGCCTGCACGCCCGCACCGACGATCAGCAGTTCCCCGTCAATCATCGGTGCGAACGATTGCGCTGCCAGCAACGAAACGGCGGCGGTGCGCCGCCCGGTGACGGTTGGGCCGTCGAGCATGGCGATCCGCTCGCCGGTATGCGCGTTCGCCACCAAAACTTCGCCCAGGATATTGGGCAGGCCCCGCTGGGGATTATCCGGATGCACGGTGATGTTCTTGGTCATCACGATGTCGCGGTTGCACGCCGGCATCACCAGCAGCGTGCCCTGCCCGCCCGCGGCGTCGCCCACGGGCAGCGCAATGCGCGGCGGCGCCATCGCGGTGCCGTCGCGTAGTTCACCCAGCATCGACCCTATGGCCTGGGCAAGCGCGGGATACGGCAGGCGTGCCGCGGTGGCGGCGGCATCCAGGGCAGTCAGCGGGACGGACGGCGTAGCAGTCATCGGTGTCGGGCCAGTACAGGCAAAAAGAAGCGAAGGCCGACATTGTCGCCCAGCCGGGCCCGCCACCGGGCGCCGATCAGCGCGACAGCAGCGACATCACCTGTTCGGCGTAACGCGTACCCGCCGCTGCGCCCAGCGGGAACACCGCGTCGATATCGGCCAGATCGCGCGCAGACAATGTGACGTTTAGCGCGCCCAGATTGTCGTCGAGATTGGCGATACGCCGCGTGCCGGGAATCGGCACCACATGTTCGCCGCGCGTCAGCACCCAGGCCAGCGCCAGTTGCGCCGCCGTGCATCCCTTGGCTGCGGCCAGCTCGCGCACGGCATCCACGAGCTTCAGGTTGCGGGCGAAGTTTTCGCCGGTAAAGCGCGGATTGGTGCGGCGGTAGTCGTCCGGCGCGAAATCGTCGGGCGTACGGATGGCGCCGGTCAGGAAGCCGCGTCCCAGCGGGCTGTATGGCACGAAGCCGATGCCCAGCCGCTGACAGGTGGCGAGAATGCCGTTCTCGTCCACGTCGCGCGTCCACAGCGAGTATTCGGTCTGCAGGGCCGTCACCGGGTGCACCGCATGGGCCCGCTCGATGGTGGCCGCGCCGGCCTCTGACAACCCGATCCACCGCACCTTGCCTGCCTTCACCAGATCGGCCATCGCGCCGACGGTCTCCTCGATCGGCGTGTCCGGGTCCACGCGATGCTGGTAATACAGGTCGATATGATCGACGCCCAGCCGCTTCAGGCTGGCATCGCAAGACGCCCGGACATACTCCGGACGCCCGTTGGCACCCCGCGCGCCCGGATTGGCGGGATCGCGCACGATGCCGAACTTGGTGGCCAGCACCACCTGGTCGCGCCGCCCGGCCAGTGCGCGGCCCACCAGCTGCTCGTTGGTATGCGGGCCGTATATATCTGCCGTATCGATAAAGTTGATGCCATTATCGATGGCGTGATGAATCGTACGAATGGACTCGGTGTCGTCGTGGGCGCCATAGAACTCGCTCATGCCCATGCAGCCCAGGCCCAGGGGAAAGACTTCGGGGCCAACCTGCCCCAGCTTGCGCATTGCCGTCATCGGAAAACTCCTTGTGGTTTCAGGTCACGGCGGGCACCAGAACGACCAGAGCGTCCCAACCGGATGCGTACCAGTATCGCGCTCCCCTGCATCGGGAAACAGCGTGCTACGCTGCACGCATCATGAAGCCTGACTTCACAATCGATCCCGATTCGCTACCTGCACTGGCCGCCTTCACGCGCGTGGCGCAACTTGGCGGCTTCACCGCTGCCGCTGCTGCGCTGGGCGTCAGCCCTTCGGCGATCTCCCAGACCGTGCGCCATCTGGAAGACCGGCTGGGCGTGCGCCTGCTGCAACGCACGACGCGCCGCGTGGGCCTGACAGAGGCCGGCGCCGCCCTGCTGGCGCGCGTGGCACCGGCGCTGGCCGAAATTCATGCCGCCACCGACGACGTACGCCAGCAACGCGACGTACCGGTGGGCACGCTGCGGCTCACCAGTTCGCATTCCGCCGTGGTTATCGCGCTGCGCCCGATCCTGACCGATTTCATGCGTGCGTACCCGTCGATATGCGTCGACCTGGTGACCGACGACCGTTTCATCGACCTGATCGCCGAAGGGTTCGATGCCGGCCTGCGCCTGGGCGAAGCACTGCAGCAGGATATGGTCGCAATTCCTGTCACTGGCCCACTGCGCATGGTGGTGGCGGCCTCGCCGGACTACCTGGCGGCCCACGGTACGCCCGAAACACCCCATGACCTGCATCGGCATGCCTGCCTGCAATATCGCTTCGGGCCCACGGGGTCGATGTACCGCTGGGAATTTTCGCGGGCGGGCGGTCGACCGTTCACTGTCGACACACGCACGGCGCTGATCGCCAACGACAAGACCATGCTGCATCAGGCCGCACTGGCAGGGCTGGGGCTGGTGTACGAGTTTCCGCACCATATCGCCGGGGCGCTGGGGTCGGGGGCGCTGGTTACCGTGCTCGATGCCTGGACGCCGCCGTTCTCGGGCTTCTATCTCTACTACCCGAGCCGCGCGCTGATGCCGCCCAAGCTGCGCGTGTTCGTCGATTTCCTCAAGGCGCGCGAACTGCCGCAATCCCCGCTGTAACGTCCGGCCGGCCGCGCGGCATCAACGCCGCTGCGACACCTTCTGCGCCTGGGTCTCGCGCACGCTGGCGCCGCGCACTTCGATGCCGATCTCGTGCACCACCTTGCCGCCGGCATCCACCAGCTGCACACGATGCCGTCCCGGCCATGGCAGCCAGCCAACCTGCCCCCCCTTGCCCAGCGGTTTGCCGTCCATGCGCCATGTCACGGCGCTGGCGGTCTGGCCGGTCAGCCCATCGGCATGGAACCAGACGCGCTGCGCTGCCGGCGGGATATCGGGATCGAGGGCGAAGATCGTGCCGTCCGCCGGACTGGCAATGGCGGGCGTGCCTTGCGTCTTGCCGGGTTTGCCGATGCGGATGTGCGGCACGGCCGTACCTGCCAGGAATACCTCGTCACGCGCGGGCTCCAGGTCGTCATCGAAATCCACCGCCACACGCTCCACACCGGCCGGCATCGCTGGCGCCCGGCTTGGCTTGCCACGGTGCAGTGCCTCCATGACTTCGTGCCACACAGGCGCCGCGCCGGATACCCCCGATACGTCGTGCATGCTCGCCCCGCTGGCGTTGCCCACCCATACGCCAACCGTGTAGGCCTGCGACCATCCCACGCACCAGTTATCGCGCATGTCCTTGCTGGTGCCGGTCTTCACCGCCGTCCAGAAACGCGTCGTCAGCGGACTGTCGAGCCCGAACGTGCGTGCGCGGGCATGGCGGTCCGACAGCACATCGCCGATCACATACGTGGCGCCTGGCATCATCACCGCGCGCCTTGCGGGACTCGCGGCACCCATCGTCGTACGTGGCAACGAGTACGCGCCCGCATTGGCGAAAGTACGATACGCATTGGTCAGCGACAGCAGCGACACATCGGCACTGCCCAGTGCCAGGCTGTAGCCGTAGTAGTCGCCCGACTGGGTTAGCGGCAGACCCAGCGACACCAGCCGGCGATGGAAGCGATGCGGGGTCACCATCACCAGCGAGCGCACGGCCGGCACGTTGAGCGACGACCCCAGCGCGGCACGCAGGCTGACCCAGCCGGCATAGCGATGATCGTAGTTCTGCGGAATATAGAGGCCCCCGCCGGTCGGCAGGTTGACCGGGCGATCGTCGAGCAACGATGCGGCGGTGAGCCGGCGTTCCTCGATCGCCTGCGCATAGAGAAACGGCTTCAGCGTCGACCCGGCCTGCCGCAGCGCAGCCGCATGATCGACCTGCGCCGCCGCCGACAGCACGCCCGACGACCCCACATAAGCCAGCACGTCGCCGCTGGCGTTGTCGATCACCACCACCGCACCGTCCTCGGCATTGCGGCTGGCCAGTTCGCGCAGGTGGCGATCCAGGCTATCCGACGCCACGCGCTGCAGTTCAGCGTCGAGCGTCGATACGATGCGCGGCGGCAGCGGTTTTCCCGCCGGCGTCGCAGCCCGTGCCTGGGCCACCAGTTGCCGTGCCAGATGCGGCGCGAGGTTGATGTCGCGTCGCGCGTTCATCGCATCGCCCCCCGCGCCGGACGACTTCGCCAGGACCAGTGTGGTAAAGCCGTCGAGCCCGTCGCATCCGCGTGGCAGCTTCATGTCGCGCAAGATGCCGCACGCCCGCTTCGACACCTGCAGTGCCGACGCATTCGGGCTGCGCACCAGCGCCACCGCCACCGCCGACTCACGCGCGTCGAGCCCGCTCGGCACCTTGCCGAACAGTGTCTGCGACATCGCCGACAGCCCCACCAGTTCGCCCCGGAACGGCACCAGGTTCAGGTACGCCTCCAGGATCTGATCCTTGCTCCAGCCGCGCTCCAGCGACGACGCACTGACCACCTGCCCCATCTTCTGCCCGAAACTGCGGCCACGGCCCGCCCGCAGGTCGGCGTCGAGCAGGCCCGCAAGCTGCATCGTCAGTGTCGATGCCCCGCGCGTGCGCGTGTTCCACAGGTTGGCCCACGCCGCGGCGGCCACGCCCTGCCAGTCCACCCCGCTATGCGCATAGAAGCGCCTGTCCTCGGACAGCACGATGGCCGTGCGCAAGGCCGGCGACGTATCGGCCAGCGTCACCCAGTCGCCGCGCCGCGCCTGGAAGTCGTCACGCACGCGCGCCACCGTCTGCCCGTGCCGATCCGTGACGACGATATCGGCACTGCGCCAGTTGTCGCGCACTTCACGGAAACCGGGCACGGCATGGGCCGCGCCTGCCGACCACAGCAGCAGGCCCGTCACCACCCATGCACTTCGCTTCAATCGCATGCTTCGTCCTGCCTTGACTGCACCAGATGCCTCATTCGTGCGCGTCGCGCCCCGCCACCACACCGGCCACCAGCAGCAGCTGCGCGATGGCGTAGGTCCACCAGATGCCGAGCTGGTAAGTGTCGAACGGCGACAGAAATTTTGCCGTGCCGATCAACGCGTCCGACATCACAAAGAACAGCGCCCCCAGCGCCGTCAGCGGCGTGGGCAGCCGCGCCAGCAGCGCCGCGCACGCCATGGCGGCCAGCACGCCGACATAGACGGTCACGGGCCACATCAGCGGTCCGAGGTTGGGCCAGAAGCGTCCCAGCAACGCGCCAGCAGCGCCCAGCACCAGCCCGCAGCCCACCAGCCGCTGCGGACGCGTGTCGCCGCCCAGCGGCACGAACAGCCGCAGGTAGGCCAGGTGCGCCATCAGGAAGGCGCCCAGGCCACCGACGAACGAGACCCGGAGCCCGGGCAGCGCCAGCAGAAAATCGCCCAGGGCCGAGAAGACCAGCGCGATCACCAGCCAGCGCCGCTCGGCCGCCGGGCGATGGAACCACGCCGCCCGCGCCAGCAGCAGCACCATCGCCGTCTTCCAGACCGGCTGGTACGCGATCTGGCCGGTCAGCGGCGTATTGGGCGGCAGTTCCAGCGACGCCTGGAACAGCAGCACACCGTAGGTGATGCCGGCCAGCGCGCCGGCCATCCACCATTCGCGCACGCGTGGGGGCATCCGCATGGCGATCCAGCTCACTTGGCCGCTCCGACCGTCAGCTTCGCGTTGGGCGTTTCACCGAACACGTCCGGGGCGTACATCGCCTCGACACGCGTCGGCGGTAGCGCGAACTCGCCCGCGTTGTTGAGCCGCACCGTGTACTCCACCGACAGCCCGCCCTTGGGCACGTAGCTGAAGTACTCGCGATAGGCCTCGGGCGTGCGCTCGGTGAAGTCGGACCATGCCGATTTCTGGTCGCGCGTGGCGATCACCGAATCGCGACCCAGCCCGCTGCCCAGGATCGTTGCGCCGGTGGGCACCGGATCGCTGACCACCACCCACGTCATGTCGGCCTGCGCGTCGATGTCGAGCTTGACGCGATAGGTGTCGCCACGCGACCACTTGCCCGCCACGGCCTGCTCCACCGGCGTGACGCTGCGGCGGATGCGATAGCCCGCCGCCACCGGCTCGCGCAGCGGCACGGCGGCCAGCGCACGCACCGTGGCCCACGGACGGCCCGTGCCCTGCTGCTCCACCTGCAGCGCAACCGGCGCGCTGGCGGCAGCCGCCGGCCACGGCAGGTCAACCATGCCGCTGGCCACGCCGTCCTGCTGCGTCGCCCTGGCCCAGTCGAACGTGCGCGACACCTCGCCAAGCGTGGCACGCGCACTGCCCGCCACCGGCGTCTTCTCGTAGACCTGCGCATAGCGGCGGATCGCCATCACGCCCCAGGCATTGGAAGTGGTGGTCGACCACGCGCCACGGGTCTGTCGGCCCAGCAGGCCAGTGACCAGCTGTGGCACGTCGTCCTTCCACGCCGGCAGTTGCGACGCCAGCGCCAGCAGCTTCGCCGCGTTGACGTCGCCACCCGCCATCAGCCACCACCAGTTGTCGGCGCGCTCGGTTGAGAACACCAGGCGCGTGCCCTGCACCGTCAGGCGGCTGCGCAGCAGTTGCGTGGCATCGGCAATGCGCTTGTCGCGCTCGGGGATGTCCTGCACGCGCGACAGGATGCCCAGCCAGTCGATCAGCGCCGACGTCGGCCACTGGTCGGGCAGGATCTGGATCGATCCCAGCATGCGGCCCTGCGCCTTGCCCGTGCGCGACAGTGCCTCGATGGCGGCCAGTTTGCGCACGTCCAGATCCATCGTCGCCGACGACGGCGCCCAGCGCGGCGGCGCGATACGCCCTTCGACAAAAGCAATCAGGCCGCGCTCCATCTGGTCGCGCTGTGCGTCGGGAATGCGCATGGGCAGCCCGGCGCGCGACGCTTCATCGGCAATCGCCAGCAGGTAGGCCGTCAGCACTTCGCTGCCCGACTGGCCGTCGCTGCGCAACGGGAAGTACGACGCCAGCCCGTTCGTGTCGAGGTACGAGGGCAGTTGCGCCATCAGCGCATCCCACGCCGCCGCATCGCCCAGCCCGAGCGATTTCGACGACCGCTGCTCCAGGCAGCTGAACGGATAGTTGCGGAACCATTCCCGCACGCCCGGCATGCCGCCAGCCAGCGACGACTGCATCGTCACCTGCATGCCACCGCGCAGCCTGCCGGACGGACCGGCCAGCGCACCGGCGGGCGCCTGCACCGGTACCGACATGCCCGGCGTCAGCTGCGCCAGCATCGCCTGCTGCACCGTGACCGGCACGGCCGGCACGATCTGCTGCGACACCTTGAGCTTGTCGCTGGCACCGCCCGTGCCCTTCTCGGCGGCGGCCACCTCCCACAGGATCGTGCCGCTGCGGCTGTAGGCCAGCAGCGCGGGCGCGGTGATGTCCCAGCCGATCTCGCGGGCCTCGCCGGCGGGAATCTGCATGGTCTGCGCCGGCAGCGTCTGCGCGTCCACCAGCGTGGCGCGTGCCGTGGCTTCCACGGTCATCGCGCGCTGCGTGGTATTGCGCAGCGTGAACATGGCGCGGTACTTGTCGTCCTCGCGTACCAGCAGCGGCAGGCCCGAGATCATCTGCAGGTCCTGCGTCGCGGCGATGCTGGCGCCGCCGCTGCCGAAACGGTTTGCGCCCAGGTCGGCCACGGCGACGATGCGGAAGCTGGTCAGCGAATCGTTGAGCGGCACCTCCAGCGTGGCCTTGCCCTCACCGTCCAGCTGCACGCGCGGATTCCACAGCAGCAGCGTGTCGAACAGCTCGCGCGTGGGGCTCTTGCCCCCGCCACCGCCCGCCGGCACCGCCTTGCGACCATAGTGGCGGCGGCCGATGATTTCCATCTGGGCCGTCGACGTTTCGACGCCATAGCTGCGCGGCTGCACCATCGCGTCTAGCAGGTTCCAGCTCGTGTTCGGCATCAGCTCCAGCAGCGCCTGATCCACCGCGGCCAGCGCCACCTCGCCATTGGCCGCAGGCTTGCCGTCGGGCAGCCTGACCTGCACCGTCACGCGCGCCTTGCCGCGCACCGGGTAGCTCGCCTTGTCCGGTGTCACGCTCACATCGAGCCGGTACGCCTCGTTACCAACGCGGATCTGCGCCAGTCCCAGCCGGAACGCCGGCTTCGACAGATCAACCAGCGGCGACGGCGCCACGTACTCGCGCCCTTCGCTGCGGAACGCGTGCCACCAGTCCAGCGGCTGGCGCCAGCCCCATTGGAAGAACGAGTACCACGGCACTTCGCGCAGGCGGCCACGCAGGCTCAGCACCGACACGTAGACGTTCGGCCCCCATTCCGGCTTGACCTTGAGCCTGATCGTCGGATCGCTGCCGTTCAGCTCCACCACCTGCGTATCGAGGATGCCCTCGCGTTCCACGGCCACCAGCGCCGTGGCACGGCGGAACGGCATGCGCACCTGGAACACGGCGGTGTCGCCGGGTGCGTACGCCTTCTTTTCGGGCAGCACATCCATGCGGTCGTGGTTTTCGCCACCGAACCAGAGTTCGCCCTGGCGCGTGACCCATACCGTGGTGGCGGCTTGCGCCGAGCGGCCGTCGGCATCGCGCGCACTGGCGATCAGTTCCACTTCACCCGCCTGGGACAGTGCCACCTCGCAGCGCGCACGGCCCTGGGCATCGGTGCGCACATCGCACACCACGCCGAGATCCCTGGTCTCGCTGCGGTTGTCGTAGCGGTAGAAGCCACCTACCACGCGCTTGCGCGCCGACGTGGTGATGCGGGCGCGTGCCTTGATCTGCACAGGCGATTCGGCCATCGGCTTGCCCTGGGTATCAAGCACCACGGTGTGCACGGCCAGCTTCTGGCTGACCGATGCCCAATTGGCGGCGCGAATGCCCACCACCACGGCCGACGGCCACAGCGGCACGGTCTGGCGCAGCGTCTGGATCTCGCCGTTCGGGTCGGCAAAGCCGGCCTCCAGCACCAGGTCGCGCGGGGCATCGACCTTCGGCAGATTCTTCACCGTCAGCTTGCCGTTGCCATCCTTGTCCAGCGTCAGCGGCAGCTTGTCGGCCACGAGCTTTTCGGATTCGTCGTGCGATCCTTCGCTGTCCTGGTCGTCTTCCTCGTCGCCACTGCTGCTCTGCCGCTGCGCGCGCGGCGGGTTGAATGCGTAGTCGTCGTAGTCCGCGAAGCTCACCGCCTTGTTGCGCATCAGCGCGGACAGGCGCACCGGCAGCCCGGCCGCACCGCCCCCGTTGAGGTAGTGGATCTCCACGCCCACCGGCACCTCGGCCGGCGCCACCAGCGCATTGCCCTTGGCCTTGGGGTCCCTGGTCACCGACAACGTGCCGGACAGCACCGGCAGCCGGAACGCCTCGACGCGGAAGCTGCCGCTATCGAGCCTGCGATCGTTGTCGTAGACCAGCGCCACGTCGTAGACACCCAGCTTGGCCGACGACGGCACCTGGAACGCGTTCTCGGCACTCCGTCCGCCCGTGGCGGTGGTGCGCCAGGTCAGCGGCATCTCGTATTCCTGGCCGCTGCCTTCATGGGTGATGAGCAGCTTCGCCGGCATGGCCTGCGGCAACGCAAAGCCCTGCGCGGTCTCGTTGCGGATCAGGTGCTTCATCGACACCGTTTCGCCGGCGCGCAGCAGCGTGCGGTCGAACACGGTGTGAGCGCGCACGGTCTGCTTCGGGCTCAAATCGGTGGGCACGTTGAAGCGCCACGTCTCGATGCCGCGATTCCAGTCCGACATGACAAAGGCCATGTCGGCCTTGCCGCGCGCCTGGGGATGGTCGGCGGCGATGCGGGCCGACAGGAAATAGCCGTCCATGCCGTTGGCGCAGTCCTTGTAGCGGCGGTCGGCCAGCTTCGCGAAACGCGCCACGCCGGTGGCGTCGGTGGTGCCCTGCCCCAGCAGCTCGCCGTCGCAGCTGCGCACGGCCACCCTGGCGTTGGCCACGGGCTTGCCGTCATCGAGCGTGGTCACCCACGCCAGGCCGCTCATGTCGCCGTCGCCCTCGCCGCGTGCCAGCTTGAAATGCACGCCAAGGTTGGTGACCAGGGCCGCCGTACGCACGTACATCGGCGCCTTCTTGCCGAGCAGCGCCTCGCCCAGCAGCGGCGAGGCGATCTCCACCACGTGGAATCCGGGTTCGGGCAACGGAATGCCGACCACCTCGAACGGGCGCGGCGTGGTGTCGGTGGACTTCGGAATGGCCAGCTTCTTCGCGCCGGCTACGCCCTCGAGCAGCGACACCGAGCGCGTTTCGATCGACGGTGCGTTGCGCGGGCTCTGGACGGAATATGGTGCCTGACCGGCCCGGATGGCGGCGATCTGCTCGCGGGTCCAGCTGTTTTCGTGCATGCGCTTGACCATGCCGAACCAGCGCAGGATGGCGCCGTCGTCATCGACCTTGAGCCGCGCCACGGTGCCGGCCTCGGCACGCACGGCCAGGGTGGGCAGATCGGCCTCGACATTGCGTAGCGTCACGGGCAGCAGCGGCGGATAGTCGTTTGCCGATTTTCCGCGCGGCAGGTCGGCAAAACGTTCGACCACGCCAAACGGCGCGGCGGCGAACTTGGCCAGCGGCGGCAGCGCCGCAGTGGTCAGCTTGATCGGGAACAGGTCGGCGTTGGCGAGTGCACGGCCGCTTTCGTCCTTGAGATCCTTCGGCGCCTCGATCGTCAGGCTGGCCTTTTCCGCGAACGGGCCCTTGAACGTGACCGTGGATACCGGCGCATCGGGCGCCTCGTCCGGATCGAACGACGGGGTCTTCGGACCGGAAGGCGTCTTCATCACGATGCCCTCGGCCGCCTTGCGCGAAATCGGCGCGGTGAACGTGACGGTCATCGGGCGCAGCGGCGTGCAGGGCGCTTCGGCGCGCTCGCGCTCGCAGGTAAAGCCCGCGGCAAAGGGGTCGCGCACGTGGAAGTCGAAGCGGCGGGCCGCCGTGGTGGCCAGGCCCGATGGCGTGGCAATGCCCGCATCGAGCACCAGTTGCATGCGTGCGCCGGCAGGCAGGCGCTGCTGGCAGGCCAGCAGATGCACGGCATCGCCGTCGCGCTTGACCACTTCCTTCCAGTGCAGCGCCTCGATGACGCTGTCGCGTTCCTTGCCAGTCAGCAGCCGCACGGGAATGCGTTCGCCCAGCCCCTCGGCCTGGCACCAGGCATGGGACCGGATCGACCCCGCCGCGGCCGCGCCGTTGAAGCGCAGCGCAAAGACCTGGTCTTCCTCGACCTCGCCGCCGGACGGGCGCGCGGCGATCACGATCGGACCGCCCGTTTCAAACCGGTACTCGGATTTGCCGGAGAACGCCTTGCCGGCCACGCTCTTGAGGGCCGGGGTGATCTGTACGGTGCAGCGCACGCCGGGCGGCAGGTCACGCTCGAAGTCGTAGACCCAGTTCGTGGCGTTGACCCAGCGTCCGCTGCCGCCGACGCCGCCCACGCACGACACCGATGCCGGCGCGGCAGCCTTGAGGTCGCCCATCGGCACCATCGGCTCGTCGAACCGGATGGCCACCTGACGCACCTGCGGGTTCACCCCTTCGGGTGAGAAACGCGTGATCTGCGCGGCCGATGCGGCCGGCGCCCATGTCAACGCACTGAATACAAGACCTGCTGCGGTGGCCGCGGCCGCCGTGGCGATCCTCCCGATCATGCTGCCTTCTCCCGAATTGGCTCCGCGCGAGCGTGACATGCGCGGGTGGCAAGCGCAAGCCTCTGCACATTTCAGGAGAAGGCCTTGTGGTTTAGCGCAAATGTGACAGTGGCAACGGACCCTCGCGCTTGAGTGCCGTCAGGACGATGTTCGACCGCACACTCTCCACGCCCGGCACGCGCATCAGCCGCTTCATCGTGAAATCGGCCAGCGTGGGCAGGTCGGCCACCACCACGCGGATCAGGTAATCGGCCTCGCCCGCGACCGAATAGCACTCCTGCACCTCTTCCAGCAGCAGGATTTCCTCGGCGAAGCGTTCGACCATGGTGTCGCCATGGTGCGCCAGCTTCACGCTGATGAAGACCATCACGCCCAGCCCCAGCGCCTGGGGCGACAGGTTCACCCGGTAGCCCGTGATGACGCCGTCGGCTTCCAGCCGGGCCAGCCGCCGGCCCACCTGGCTGGCGGACAGGTGTACCCGCTCGGCCAGTTGCTGATGGGTGCAGCGGCCGTCGGCCTGCAGGGCGGCCAGCAGGGCCAGGTCATAGGGGTCCAGGTTGGCTTGGTTCATGTCCGCAGATATCCCGCATCGATCCTCGTGTATGTGCGGATTATATGCACCGCGACGGAGGATATCGCCGATTTTGCGGCCATCTTGCGGAGTCCGGTCGATAGACTATGCATAAATTCCGCATCCGATCGGAATACAAGCCACAAGTTTGGAGACGTAACGCATGACGCCCTCGGCCGCCACCCCCGACGCCGGCAACTTTGCCGGCACGATGACCGCCAAGCTTAAGGAACAGTTCGATGCCGGCCTGCTGTCCGGCCAGGAACTGCGTCCCGACTTCACCATCGCCCAGCCGGTGCATCGCTATACCGACACCGACCACGCGATATGGCGCAAGCTGTACGACCGCCAGGCGTCGATGCTGCAGGGCCGTGTTTGCGACGAATTCCTGCAGGGCCTGGCCACGCTGGGCATGGAGCGCGACCGCGTGCCCGAGTTCGACCAGCTCAACGAGATGCTGATGCGCGCCACCGGCTGGCAGGTGGTGGCCGTGCCCGGCCTGGTACCGGACGAGGTGTTCTTCGAGCATCTGGCGAATCGGCGATTCCCGGCCAGCTGGTGGATGCGCAAGCCGGAACAGCTCGACTACCTGCAGGAGCCCGACTGCTTCCACGACGTGTTCGGCCACGTGCCGCTGCTGATCAACCCGGTCTTTGCCGACTATATGGAGGCGTACGGCAAGGGCGGGCTCAAGGCCGCGCGGCTGGGCGCGCTGGACATGCTGGCGCGCCTGTACTGGTACACGGTGGAGTTCGGCCTGATCCGTACGCCGCAGGGCCTGCGCATCTTCGGCGCGGGCATCCTGTCCAGCCAGGGCGAGTCGGTCTACAGCCTCGATTCGGCCAGCCCGAACCGCATCGGCTTCGACCTGCACCGGATCATGCGCACCCGCTATCGCATCGACACGTTCCAGAAAACGTACTTTGTGATCAACAGCTTCGAGCAGCTGTTCGATGCCACGCGCCCCGATTTCACCGACATGTACCCGGCGCTGCGTGCGCTGCCGACGCTGGGCGCCGGCGACATCGTCGAGGGCGACCGGGTCATCAACGTCGGCACCCGCGAGGGCTGGGCCAGCAGCGACGATATCTGACGCGTCGCCCGCGCGAAGGCCGCTTGGCGGCGGCCCCGCCCGTTATCCCGCTTTGTGAAACAATGCCGGAATGCCCCGGCCGCCGGTCATCCGGTGTGCGCCGGGGCGGGCCGGCTTTTGTCGTGTTCCAAATGCTGCAACAGACAACCCTTCAGATCGAGCCCATCATGACCCCTCTTTCGCAAGACGCCCGCCAGCCGCTGCTGGCGACCCTGCCCGGCTGGACCCCTGTCCAGGACCGCGATGCCATCCGGAAATCGTTCAAGTTCGCCGATTTCAACGCCGCATTCGGCTTCATGACGCGCGTGGCGCTGCAGGCCGACAAGGTGGACCATCATCCCGAGTGGTTCAACGTGTACAACCGGGTGGATATCACGCTGTCCACCCACGACGCCAACGGCCTGACCCAGCGCGATATCGACCTGGCCCGCTTCATCGAACAGGCCGCCGCCGGCCTGGCACGCTAAAGCGGTTCCGGCCCGGCTGTAGGGCAACTGAAAGGCAGGCCCCGGGCCTGCCCTGTACAATCGGCGGCATTGTTTCCCATCCAATGTCACCTGTACCGCCATGCGTATCCTGCTGATCGAGGACGACCGTCAAATCGCCAGCGGCGTGGAAGCCGGGTTGTCCCGCGCCGGCCACCAGGTACGCGTGGTGCATGACGGCGTCTACGCCACCGACCACCTGCTGAAAGAGCAGCACGACCTCGTCATCCTGGATCTGGGCCTGCCCGGCATCGACGGCATGACGCTGCTGGCGCGCTACCGGGCCCGCAACCGCACTACCCCCGTACTGATCCTGACCGCGCGCGACGAGCTCGAAGACAAGCTGTCGGGCCTGAACGCGGGCGCCGACGACTACCTGGTCAAGCCCTTCGCCCTGCCCGAACTGGAAGCCCGCGTGCGCGTGCTGCTGCGCCGCAGCCAGCACGGCGAAGCCGCGCCGGAACGAGACGTGCGCCTGGGCCGGCTGCGGCTGTCGGGCAACGACCGCCGCATGTTCGTCGATGGCCGCCCGCTGGAACTGTCGCCACGCGAGTTTGCGGTGCTGGAACTGCTGCTGCAGCGCCAGGGCCGTGTGGTCAGCAAGGCGCAGCTGCAGGACCACCTGGCCACCTTCGCACACCCGGCCGGCGAAGGCGGCGACACGGTGGGCGACACCGCGATCGAGGTCTACGTGCATCGCGTCCGCAAGAAGCTCGAGGATGCCGACGTCGAGATCGTGACCGTGCGCGGCTTCGGTTATCTGCTACAAATCCGCGCGGGCCACTGAGCCTGACCGGCTTGCGCCGCCCCGGTGGCGGCCGCCTTCAACGGAAGTCCTGATCCGCCATGTGGCCGCGTTCGCAATCTTCTTCTGCCCCGCCTGGCGATGCGAGCGCCACGGGCAAGCGCACACGCGGCGGTCGCAGCCGTGCGGGCGCGGCGGCACGCGGCACATCGAACCCGAGCCTGCGCGTCCACCTGCTGCGCGCGCTGGCCACGCCGCTGTTCGCACTGGTACTGACCAGCGGATCGCTGTCGTACTGGCTGGCGGCGCACTACACCACGCAGGTCTTCGATCGCGCGCTTTATGGCGTGGCCAACAACATCGCCCAGCAGATCCGCATTGCCGGTCCGCGGCTGGAGCAGGACATCCCGATCATCGCCCAGACGCTGGTCGAGGCCGAGGGCACCGATCGCATCTACTGGCGCATTCATGGTCCGGACGGGCTGATCGGCGGCATGGACACCTGGCTGGGCTACGGCACCGGCCAGACGTCGCTGCACGACGCCCGGCTGTTCTACGCGTGGTTCAGCGGCCGCCAGGTGCGCGCGGTGCGCCTGCCGGTGAGCCTGCCCAGCCCGGCCGCGGACGAACTGGCAACGACACCGTCCGAGGCGCAGATCCCGCGCGGGCCGATCGTGGTCGAGGTGGCCGAACTGCTGGACCGGCGCGAAACGGCCGCCAACGAGATCCTGCTGTCGGTGTCCGTGCCGCTGATCCTGCTGCTGCTGGTGGGCAGCCTGATCCTGTCGCACGTGCTCAAGGAAGAACTGGTGCCGCTGCAGATCCTGACCGACAAGCTGAACCGCCAGACGGCGCGCTCACTGGCAGCGCTGGACGAGACCCAGGTGCCGGCCGAGGTGGAGCCGCTGATCCGCGCCCTGAACGCCCTGCTGTCGCGCCTGCGCGATGCCCTGGATGCCCAGCGCAAGTTCATCGCCGACGCCGCGCACCAGTTGCGCACGCCGCTCACGGCGGTGAAGCTGCATGCCGACCGCGCCGTGGAAGCCGATTCGCTCGATGTGGCGCGTCATGCGCTGCGCGAGGTGCAGACCGCCGCCGACCGCGCCGTGCGCCTGTCGAACCAGCTGCTGTCGCTGGCGCGCGCAGAGCCCGGCCTGTCGCTGGAGCGGCTGGGACCGGTCGAACACTTCGACCTGGCGGAACTGGCGTTCGAGATTGGCGCGGAATGGGTGCCGCAGGCACTGGCGCGGCGGGTGGACCTGGGCTTCGAGGTACTGCCCGGCCCGACGTTCACCGGAGGCGCCCCGGCCGTGGTGCGCGGCAACCGGCTGCTGATGCGCGAGGCGCTGTCCAATCTGATCGATAACGCGGTCAAGTATGTGCCGGCCGGCGGCCGTATCACGGTGCGCGCCGGCGGCGAGGCCATGGGCCACCGCGGCATGGCCGTGGTGATGGTGGAAGACAACGGCCCGGGCATTCCGCCGGCCCGCCGCGAGGAGGTGTTCAAACGCTTCTTCCGCGGCGATCACACAGCTGGCACGCCCGCCCTGCAGGCTTCGCCCGGCGGGGCCGGCCTGGGACTGGCCATCGTCCACGAGATCATCACCCTGCACCAGGGCACGATCCGGATCGAGGATGTGCCGGCGCCTGCGGCGCCCGCCTCGGCCAAGGCGGCCATGGCCGGCGGTCCGGACGATGGCGCCGGAGCGGTTTCCCCGTATGCCCAGGCATCCGCCGAAGCGTCGGAATTGTCGGAGGCGCCGGCTCGCCGCGCGACGATGCGCTTCGTAATCCGGATCCCGTGCGAGGCACCCGGCACCACCCCGGCCTGAACCGGGTCGGACGGCTTATTTGCCTGACTTTTCCTTGGGCGCCAGCATCGTGCCGCGGCACTTCGGGCTGCCGCAACGGCACTCGTATTCCTTCTTCAGCTTCTTTGTATAGCGCGCATCAATGACCAGGCCGTAGTCATAGAACAGCTCTTCGCCCTCGGCGATATCGCGCAGCGCATGGATGAAGACGCGTCCCTTCTTCTCGCGGGCTTCGCAGTTCGGCTCGCAGGCGTGGTTGATCCAGCGCGCCCGGTTGCCGCCGAACTTGGCATCGATGACGTTGCCGTCGTCCAGGCTGAAATAGAACGTGTGGTTCGGGTCCGTGGGATCGTGCGGGTGGCGCTTCAGGGCTTCCTTCCAGGAAATGTGCTCGCCCTTGTATTCGATCACGCGCTCGCCTTCCGCAATGGCGCCAATCGCGTAGACACCCCTGCCATGCACGCCCGACTGGCGTACTTCGATACGGTCGCTGGCGGTCTTTTTCTTGCCCGCCTGCCTCTTGTGTTCCCTGGCGTCGTTGGCCTTGTCCGACATTCTGATGTTCCTGCGGTGGTGGGCCGGTCCAGTCCGGCGAACCGGATGATACCCGTGCGGCTGTGTCAGGTATACGCATCCTCGCCCCCGGGCGGGCTCGGTACGTTTTCCGGGCACGGCGCCGTATACCGGCCTGTGCCGATGTGGATAACCGGGGCCGTTTTTGTGGATAAGCGCATGGGTTTGATGTGGGCTGCCTGGGGCTGGCATGGGGAACGTATACGAACAACCTGGCAGGTATACGTCCCTCATCCCATCCGGAAGGATGAGTCATCCACGCCGGCCAACATTTCATCCCTGTGCTTTCGGTATACGTAAACGGTTGATCTGATTGACGTATACGGGGTTATCCACAGAAACGCACGGGGTTTACCTATCACTACTATCTGTATACATGAAAGAAAGATGTAAACCATACGCACGAGGCCTCGCGCCGGGGCGTATACGTCGAGGGCCCGATGCGATGGAGGCTGTGCCGTCCTGCCCGACCCTTTTCACGCATGATGAAAAATTGGGCAGGATCATCGCGGCCGGCTGCGCGCGGCAATCCATGGCGGAACGAAGCGACGCGCATGGCGGTATACGCGGTATACGCCGCCTCACGGGTCGCCTGATCGACCCCATTGGCACCTGACTGCCTTGCAGCAGGCGTATACGGGCCCGTTAGCGCGTATACGCGCCGTACCAGCCCCCGGGACACTGCGGGGCGTCAAAACGCGTCCAGGGGCGTCCAGGCGCGTCCTGAGGCGTGCGATGGCGCGTATACGCGGCTTCAGCGACGTATACCGCGGCTTGCCGCCCCTGGCGGACCTCGCCGTCCGCCGGCCCGCCAGCGCCGCGCTTCTTCCGTAAAAAACCCGCCAACGTTGACCTGGCGCGGCCTGCGCGCCAAGGGCCGGTAACAAACTGTTCCCGGTGCGGCGTGTCCGACACGGTATGATGTGGCCCGCGGCGTCTTTGCCGGCGCGGCTTCCAGCGAAGTCGCCGGCCCGGACGTCAGTGTTTTTTCAACTCGATACGGAGTGAAGCATGACGAAGACTGAACTGATCGACGCGATCGCAGCAGGCGTGGACGGTCTGACCAAGGCCAAGGCCGAGCAGGCCCTGAACGTGACCCTGAACGCCATCATGGATGCCGTGGCCAAGGGCGAGACCCTCAGCCTGATCGGCTTCGGTACCTTCAGCAAGGGCGAACGTGGCGAGCGCATGGCCCGCAACCCGCGCACCGGCGAAGAAATCAAGGTGGAAGCTGCGAAGACCGTGAAGTTCAAGGCAGGTCAGAAGTTCAAGGACGCCGTCAACCAGTAATGCCGACGGGCAAGCTTTTCGCCCGGTTCGCATGACCCCGCCGTGCCGCCGCCATAGCCCGAAAGCGGCGCAGGTGCGCAGCGCGCGGGGACGTTATCCACACCATTTTTCCCCAGCTCCGCGTGGAGAATCGCACAGTTGGCCGGGCCCCTTCACAGGCCTGCAGCGACCACGCGAAAATGTCATCCACGCTCGGCTAATCAAGGCCTTGCGCGAGATCAGGAATCACGAGCCTGACATGTCGTTCCGCTTGCCGCAGCGCACATTTCCACAGCCTTATTCACAGCAGTTTCCACACAAACTTCCACAGCATTCTCCACAGGCACGCACGCGTACCTGGCAGGGTGTGATGGCGGTGGTGGCGCTGGCCATCCTGTGCGGTTGCAGCACCTCGCCGACGCGTACGGCCCGCCCGCAGGCAGTGCCCTTGCCCGATTACGGGCGCGTGGCCACGCCGCCCGGCGCCACGGCGCGTGAACGGATCGTCGATATTGCCCTGCAGGAATGGCGCAAGTGGGGCAGCCAGGTGGTGCGGATTGGCCGTGACGATTCGGCGTGCGTCACCCAGAGTCCGCTGCCCGCCCCAGCCGCCGCCCTGCCGGCCAATGGCGCCGGCGGCAATGGCACGGCGATCCAGCCGTCGGCCGACGTCGATATGGAAGAGGATGGCGATAGCCAGTGCCTGCGTTTTCCCGACGGCACCGGCATGGAGGCTACGCCGCAGGGATGCCGGATGGCCCAGCGTTACTGGGGCATCGTGCGCGAGGCGCCGGACTGCCGCCAGGTCACGCAGGGCGCGTGGGCGTGGTCGGCGGTGTTCATTTCGTGGGTGATGCGCAAGGCCGGACTCGATAACGACCAGTTCCTGACGGGCCAGTCCCATTCGATGTACGTGGTGGACGCGCGCGATGGCATCCTGCCGCGCCCGGCGTTCCGTGTGGAGCCGGTGCCCGCCGTGCCGCGTCCCGGCGACATGATCTGCGCGGGCCGCGGGCGCGACAAATACCTGTCGGATCCGTCCGAAATCGGCTTCGGCACCACGCCCATGCATTGCGACATCGTGGTCGAGGTGGACCGTGCCGCCAACGTGGTCAAGGCCATCGGCGGCAACGTCCAGCAATCGGTGTCGATGGATGTGATCGACCTGAACGACGCCGGCCAGCTCGACGGCTTCACGAATTCACACATGCCGTGGCTGCTCATCCTGCGTAACGGCCTGCAGTAAATGCAGCAATCACTGCCGCCGCCCGGCCGATTCGGTACCGGCGGTAGTTTCTCAACATCGCCCCATTGCATTGACGGGCCTCCCCCCGCCGCGAAACACTGCGCGATCGTATTTCGACGATCTTTCGCATGTCCGCCGCAGCGCCCCCTCCTTCTTCCACTTCTTCCACTTCTTCCACTTCTTCCACTTCTTCGCCCGCTCCCCATTCCACTCCCGATATTGCGCGCCGCCTGGTGGCCGAAGCGCTGGGTACGGGCCTGCTGGTGGCCATTGTCGTAGGCTCGGGTATCCGCGCGGAACGCCTTGCCGCCGGTGATACCGCGCTGGCCCTGCTGTGCAACGCGCTGGCCACGGGGGCCGGGCTGGTGGCGCTGCTGGTATCGCTGGGGCCGGTATCCGGCGGGCACTTCAACCCGGTGGTCAGCCTGTCGAATCTGATCCTGGGGCGGCTTTCGCCACGCGAAGCCGCCGGCTATGTGTTGGTGCAGCTGATTGGGGCCGTACTGGGTGTGATGGCCGCCCATGCGATGTTCGGTTTGCCCGCGCTGTCATTGTCGACGCAGGCGCGCACCGGGGCGCCGATGTGGTGGAGCGAATGTCTGGCCTCGTTCGGGCTGATCGGGCTGGCCATCGCCACGGGGCGGTCGCGGCCCGGCCTGGTGCCGTTTGTCGTGTCGGGCTATATCACCGCCGGCTACTGGTTCACGTCTTCGACGTCGTTCGCAAACCCCGCGCTGACACTGGCCTGTGCGTTGACCAATACGTTCACAGGTATTCGTATTATGGATATTCCTGCCTTCATTCTCGCCCAGATATTTGGTGCGATGAATGCAACGCGACTGTTCCACTGGTTGTGTCCGCCGATGACGACGGCGCCGGGAACCGTGTCCACGCGCCATTGGAAAGGCCGCGCGGGGCTTACCAGCGCCGATTGAGCTGCACGCCGAAGATCGAGCCGCTGGTCTGCGAAGCCCAGGCGTCGGCCGGCGCCGCGAAGGTAATGCCGTCCACGTCGTTGGCACGGCTGTAGGTATAGAACGCGCGCAGGTTGGCATTGCCGGTGGCCTTGCCCAGCGTCATCGTGGGCGCCACCGTGAACGCGGTGCGCTGGCCGCCCACCCCAAACCCCGACGAGATCTGGTCGTGCGCCACCTCGAAAGTCAGCTTGAACTGGTCGTTGGCCACGAAGGCCGGACGCACGCGGGTGGCGGCCCACTGCAACGTGCCGATGCCCGATCGATCCAGCTGCAGGCTCGATTCCACCGAACCGGCCAGGCCCGAGCGCCCCTTCCACTCCATCGATTCCGACACGCGTACCCGCGACAGCGCGTTGCCCATGCCGGAATAGCCGGTCATGGCCGTGCGCGAGCCCTGCCCGTACTGGAAGCCGAGCCGGTTGGTGCCATACAGCACGCCTTTCTGCTCGTGCATGGCCGATGCCCACCAGGCGCTGCCGGTGTCCTCGATTTGCGAAAGCGGCTCTACCCGGGTGAAGCCGACCCGTACCGAACCCTTGTCATTGGTGTCGATCGGTGCCGACAGCACCGAGTGATAGCTGGGAAGCTTCGCGCCATTTAGGTCGTTACGCGCGGTGTATTGATAACTCACGCCGAATTCGCCCAGTTTGGCGTTGTCGATGCCAAAACGCATCGATGGCGAGTTCGGCGGCAACAGTCCCGACGACATCAGGAACGGATTGCTGTCGCGGCGCCCCGCCCAGACACTGGCGCCGTCGAGGACGGTCAGCCCGGACAGGCCGCTGACCGAGGTATAGAAGTTCGGCACCAGCGCGTACGGGTCCACGGCGGCAGCATTGCCGTTGACCGACGTGGCATTGGTGCCCTTGGCCTGGGCAACCAGCTGAACCTGTGCGCCGCCGCCGATATCCGCCACCGATTCGCGGATCTTGACCTCACCCGAACTGGTGCAGGCCAGACCCTGGCCAAACCCTGCCGATGGTGTGCCGCCGCCCGGACATGCACGCTGCGTGCCGGCGCGGTCTTCCGCCGCCGCGCGGCCGCTGTAGCCCAGGCGCCAGACCGAATCCCCGGCCAGGTCGTCAGCGGGAAGTTGCGAACGCAGCACTGGCGGTGCGTCGGATGGGGTTTCCGACGCGATATCGGCGTTTTCCGGATTCCGCCCTGGTGTCTGCGTCTCGGGCTGTGGCAGTGCCGGAAATTCACCGAGCCGATGCGGAAACAGCACCACCGGCGGTGGCGGCGGGGGCGGCGGCGCGAGCGAGTCGGGCGGACCCACGAAGTCGGGATTCTCAGTGGCAGGCACCTGGGCGACCGCGGCGGTGCTGTCTGCGGGCACCGGCTCGTCCCCACCCTGAGCCGCCACTGCCGTAGCGGCCGGCGCGGCCGCCCGGCCCTCCGCAGCATCGGCAGCATTGGCCGACTGGATCAGGTCGGCCAGCGGATCGGCGGACGCAGCGGTGGGTACGGTCTCATGTACTCGGGCAGGTGTGGTGGGAGGTGCGGTGGCAGGTGCGGTGGCAGGTGCGGTGGAAGGTGCGGTGGAAGGTGCGGTGGCAGCCACGGCGCCGGCTGCCAGGGCCGAGGTCGCCTGCTGGGTCGTGCTCTCGGCAATCATCGGCGGCGGTGCCACCGAAGTGACTGTTTGCGCGCACGCGCTGAGTCCCCACGCGGCCAGGACGACAAAAGTCAGGCGGCGACGGGCAAACGGGCGGGCGGGAGGCAGTACGGATTGCAGCATGGACACAACGGGGCCGGCGTGGAAGAACTCCGGAGGGAGGGCTCAGTTTTTAACAGGCGAACTTTTTGACCGCAAGCCGGGTTACAAAATCCCGCGATCGCGTCACAAAGCGTTGGAAATGCGTCCGGATTCCCACATTGCGGAAAGCGAAATGCACCGCTTCGAAGCATGTCCCGGGTCCGTGGCAAAACCGTTGCAGAAGTGCCGAATTCCTAGCGAAAACCCCCATCCCAGAGGGCATCCGTGCTGAAAACGCCACCGCTATAATCGTCCGACCTGTCTTCCGGGCAACACATAACGGGTGCAAGGCAGTCACGCATACATATCTATAAAAGAGGAGATGTCCATGGAACGTCGTTCCTTCCTGTTGAAGGCTTCGGCCGTAGCCGCCACGGGCGCACTTGCCGCGTGCGGCAAGGAAGAAAAGCCCGCGGCGCCGGCCGCATCGGCCAGCGCGCCGGGCGCGCCCGCCGTGATCGGCAGCAATCCGGCGGTGGAATGGCGCCTGGCGTCGAGCTTCCCGAAGTCGCTCGACACCATCTATGGCGGGGCCGAGCTGCTGAGCCAGCGCGTGAAGGAACTGACCGACGGCAAGTTCAACATCAAGGTGTTCGCCGCCGGTGAAATCGTGCCGGGGCTGCAGGTGCTGGATGCCGTGCAGAACCAGACCGTGCAGATCGGCCACACGGCCGGCTACTACTACTTCGGCAAGAACCCGACGCTGTGCTTCGACACGACCATCCCGTTCGGCCTGACCGCGCGCCAGCAGAACGCGTGGATGATGCAGGGCAACGGCATGAAGCTGATGCGCGAGTTCTTCAAGGAATACAACGTCGTCAACTTCATGGGCGGCAACACATGCGCCCAGATGGGCGGCTGGTTCCGCAAGGAAATCAAGACCGTGGCCGACCTGCAGGGCCTGAAGTACCGCGTGGCCGGCTTTGCCGGCGTGGTGCTGGCACGCCTGGGCGTGGTGCCGCAGCAGATTGCCGGCGGCGACATCTACCCGGCGCTGGAAAAGGGCACGATCGACGCGGCCGAATGGGTGGGCCCGTACGACGACGAGAAGCTCGGCTTCTACAAGGTGGCGCCGTACTACTACTACCCGGGCTGGTGGGAAGGCAGCGCGCAGCTGTCGTTCTACGCATCGCAACCCGAGTACGACAAGCTGCCGGCGCTGTACAAGCGTGCGCTGGAAACGGCCACCATCGAGGCACACACCAACATGATGGCCAAGTACGACACCGTTAACCCGCAGGCGCTGGCCCGGCTGCTGGAAAACGGCGTGAAGCTGCGTCCGTTCTCGAAAGAGATCATGGAAGCCTGCTTCAAGGCCACGCAGGAAGCGTACGCCGACGAAAGCGCCAAGAATCCGTCGTTCAAGAAGATCTTTGACGACTGGCGTGTGTTCCGCAACAACGAAGCCGCCTGGTTCAACGTGGCCGAGCAGGCTTTCTCGCAGTTCAGCTACGCGCGCAAGCTGTAAGGGAACATTGATTTGGCCATTCGGCCATTCCCATCACCTGGAAACCCGGCTCCGGCCGGGTTTTTTCATGGCGCCACGCGCCTGCCCACACCCCGGTAGAATCCGCCCACAAACCGGACTCTACCCGGAACATTCCATGCAACTAGGCATCTTCTACGCGCTGCTGGCGTACATCATCTGGGGCCTGCTGCCCCTCTACATCAAGTCCCTGCACGGCGTGGCGCCACTGGAAATCCTGCTGCACCGCATGGTGTGGTCGCTGGTATTCCTGGGGGCAATACTGTTGTGGCGCCGTCAATTCGGCTGGCTGCGCCAAGTGGCGGCCAATCCGCGCCTGATCCTGAACTTTGCGGCCAGTGCCGGGCTGCTCTGCTGCAACTGGTTCCTCTATATCTGGGCGGTGTCGGCCGATCGCGTGGTCGATGCCAGCCTGGGCTATTTCATCAATCCGCTATTCAGTGTGCTGCTGGGGGTGCTGCTGCTGCACGAGCGGCTGCGGCCGGGCCAGTGGTTGTCGATCGCGATTGCGACGGCTGGTGTGCTCTGGCTGACATGGGCGGCCGGACAACTGCCCTGGATTGCGCTGGGTCTGGCGGCGTCGTTCGGCGGTTATGGCCTGCTACGCAAGACCGGCGCGCTCGGTGCGCTCGAAGGCCTGTCGCTGGAAACGCTGATTTTGTTTCCGCTGGCCGCGGCGGCGCTGGGCTTTCTGCTACTGACGGGCCACGACACCACGCGCAGCGCAGCCACGGGTACCCAGATCCTGCTGCTGCTGGCCGGCCCGGTCACGGCGGTGCCGCTGCTGTTCTTTGCCGCCGGCGCCCGCCGCATCCCGCTGTCGCTGCTTGGCCTGCTGCAATACGCAGGGCCGACGATCCAGCTGGTGCTTGGCATCTGGCTTTACCACGAGCCGTTTCCGGCCCAGAAGCAGATCGGCTATGCACTGATCTGGATCTCGCTGGCGATCTACGCGGCCGAGGGTTTGCTGGTCAGTCGGCTGAACGCCAGGCGATCCATTAGCCAAAAAAATGAGGCGGCTTAAAAAATAGCGGCTTCTATCCGTTGTGAGAATATCCGTGGCAGTCGGCCCCTATTCCGGAAACAAGGTCGCCACACTATACTGTACGTATATACAGTATCGATCCCCTCCCAACGCTCATGCCCCCGAACGCTCCTCGGCGTATTGCCCATCTCGACATGGACGCGTTCTACGCTTCGGTGGAACTGCTGCGCTATCCGGACCTGCGGGGCCAGGCAGTGGTGATCGGCGGCGGCCGCAATGCGGTGCCCGAAGTCTTACCCGATGGATCGCGCCGCTACGCACGGCTGCGTGACTATGTGGGGCGGGGCGTGGTCACCACGTCCACCTACGAGGCCCGCGCCTTGGGCGTGTTCTCGGCCATGGGCATGATGAAGGCCGCCAAGCTGGCGCCGGACGCGATCCTGCTGCCGACGGACTTCGACGCCTATCGCCGCTACTCCGGGCTCTTCAAGGCAGCCGTCCGATCATTCACCGGACAAATAGAAGATCGCGGAATTGATGAGATATATATCGATCTTACTGATATAGAAGGCGAGCCGGACGAGGTGGCCGGCCGCATCAAAGCTGCTGTTCACGAAGCTACGGGCCTGACGTGTTCGATCTGCGTGGCCCCCAACAAGCTGCTGGCCAAGATCGGCTCCGAACTCGACAAGCCGAACGGCCTGACCATCCTGACCCCTGCCGATATCCCCACGCGCATCTGGCCGCTGGCGGCGCGCAAGGTCAACGGCATCGGTCCCAAGGCAGCGGAGAAGCTGCAGGCCATCGGCATCGACACCGTGGGAGACCTGGCCCAGGCCGATCTGGCGCTGCTGCAGGCCCATTTCGGCCGCAACTACGCGGGCTGGCTGGTGGAAGTGGCGCATGGCCGCGACGACCGCCAGGTGGTGGTCAGCTCCGAACCCAAGTCGATGAGCCGCGAAACCACATTCGAGCGCGACCTGCACCCGCGTACCGACCGCCCCGTGCTGTCGGAACAGTTCACCAAGCTGTGCATGCGCGTGGCTGAGGACCTGCGGCGCAAGGGGTATGTGGGGCGCACGGTGGGCATCAAGCTGCGCTTTGACGATTTCCACACCGTGACCCGCGACCTGACCATGACGGCCCATACCGCCGATGGCGCGATGATCCGGCGCGGTGCCACCGAATGCCTGAAGCGGATCCCGCTGGAGCGGCGCATCCGGCTGCTGGGCGTGCGCGTCAGCGCCCTGCTCCCGGCGGCCGAGCAAGGGGACGATCCCGCGCCGGTGCAGGAGGAATTCCGTTTCGACGACGAGGCCGAAGGCTGAACGGCCTTCCTCCAGCCGAATCGATCCGAATCGAGCCGACCCCAGCCCGATCCCAGCCCGACCCCAGCCCGACCCCAGCCCGATCCACGAACGTTTCCGCACGTCCGCAGCAAATCGTCGTTTCCAGCGGAACGCGGTGCCGCCCTCGATAGCCGTCAATGCGCCAAAAACCCCCACGCCATACGACCCTATCTATCTCCCGGTAGAATCAGCGGCTTCGACGGGCGCGCATCGAGAGCGCCACGCCCCACCCTTCGCCCACGCGCGCCCCCATGACAACCGCCGCTTCCGCCCAACGCACCGCCACCCCGGCCGCCTGGATCACGCCCCTGCTGGCCGTGGCCTGCGGCATGATCGTCGCCAACCTGTACTACGCACAGCCGCTGGTCGGGCCGATTGCACGCGCCCTGCAGCTGTCGCCCGAAATCGCCGGCCTGATCGTCACGCTGATCCAGATCGGCTACTGCGTGGGCCTGCTGCTGCTGGTGCCGCTGGGCGATATCGTCGAGAACCGCAAGCTCGTGCTCACGCTCGTGGGTGGTTGCGCGGTGGCCCTGCTGGCGGCGGCGCTGGCCACGCATGCCAGCGTGTTCCTGGTGGCGGGCTGCGCGATCGGACTGTGCTCGGTGGCGGTGCAGGTGCTGGTGCCGTTCGCGGCGCACCTGGCGCCGGAGCATGCGCGCGGCCGGGCGGTGGGCAATGTCACAAGCGGGCTGCTGATGGGCATCATGCTGGCGCGTCCGGTGTCGAGCCTGGTGTCAGACCTGTTCGGCTGGCACGCGATCTTCGCCGCGTCGGCCGTGGCGATGGTGCTGCTCGGCATCGTGCTGGCGCGCAAGCTGCCGCAGCGCCGGCCGGCGCCGGGCGTCAACTATATCCAGATGCTTGGCTCGATGAGCCATCTGCTGCGTACCCAGCCGATCCTGCGCCGCCGTGCCGCGTACCAGGCGGCCATGTTCGGCGTCTTCAGCCTCTTCTGGACCACCACGCCGCTGTACCTGGCCGGGCCTGCGTTCCATATGTCGCAGACCGGCATCGCGATCTTCGCGCTGGTGGGTGTGGCCGGCGCCATTGCCGCGCCGATGGCGGGCCGCTACGCCGACCGTGGCCACAGCCGGCAGATGACCGCGCTGGCGCTTGCGCTGGGCGCGGCATCGTTCCTGCTGAGCCGGGTGGGTGCGGAGGGTTCGCTGCTGTCGTTGCTATCGCTGACAGTGGCCGCCGTGCTGCTCGACTTCGCGGTATCGACCAACCTGGTGATCGGCCAGCGCGCGATCTTCGCGCTGTCCGACGAACACCGCAGCCGCCTCAACGGCCTGTACATGGCCATCTTCTTCGTGGGCGGTGCCATCGGATCGTCTGTCGGCGCGTGGGCCTATGCGCGTGCGGGCTGGCCCCTGGCCAGCTGGATCGGCTTCGCCCTGCCCGCCATCGCGCTGCTGTACTTCCGCACGGAACGTCGTTGATCGGCCAAATCTGAGCGTGCGGCTACCGGGCCACCGCGCGCTGCAATGCCGCGCGGGCCAGCAGGCGGGTTGAATCGAGCGTCGGCAACGACGAATTGCCGTCGTCTATGATCAGCGGAATCTCGGTGCAGCCCAGCACCACTGCGTCGCAACCGTTGTTCCGCAGGTCATCGATCACGCGCTGGAATGTGGCGACCCCTTCAGGGGTGGCGATGCCGGGCACCAGCTGGTTCATGATCACGTGATCGATCAATGCGCGGTCTTCCGCCGGCGGGCGCACCGCCTGCAGCCCGCGGGCGGCCAGCGCGGCCGGATACACCTCGCTGTCCACCAGCCACCGCGTGCCGGTGATGCCTAGCCGATGGAAGCCGCGTGCCACGGCGGCGTCGGCCACCACCTCGGCGATATGAAGCCATGGCAGCGGCGACGTGGGACGCACCAGGTCCAGCGCAGCATGGATCGTGTTGTCGGGGCAGATCACGAAATCGGCGCCTGCCGCTGCCAGCTTGTACGCCGAGCGCAGCATCAGGTTCGCCACGCCCTGCAGGTCGCCGCGCTCCAGGCAGGCCACATAGGCGGCAAGCGATGGCGTGTGCATCGTAATTTCCGGATGTCCGTGCGGGCCCAGGAATCCGGCCCCTTCCATGCAGATCGTGCGATAGCACAGTGCCGCGCCTTCGGCGGAACAGGCCGCGATACCGATGTGCCGTGGCATGAGAATTCCCCCTTGATGGTTGTCAGGCTTTCATGATGGCATGCGCTGCGCGGCTGCACTACACTGAGCCGGCGCGCCACGCCCTGGCGTGCCCGCCGTCGATGTTGCAGATGAAAGTCGCCGTTCTACTACCCGTCCCGGTGGGCGGGCCTTGCCGGGGAGACGATCGATGTCATGGCGCAAACTGCTGCCGAGGCCGCGCTGGCTGCCGCGCGCGGCGCTGATACACCCGCAGCGCGTGGTCATCGTCGGTTTCGGCCTGGCGATGCTGCTGATGCTCATCGTCGGCGCGCGCGACCTGTACCTGCTGCGCGACCGTGTCCTGTCATCGCGCCAGCACGACCTGACATTGCGCGCGCTGGGCGGCGAAGCGGTCTTCGCCGCCGAACGTTCCAAGCTCGTTTTCGTGCGCGACTATGCGCAGCAACTGATCACCCTCTACGACAGCGGCGCGGCGCCGGCCGACCCGGCCGTGGAGCGGGCCTTCGCGCAACGCAATGACCGTATCTGGCAGATGGAGGTGCCGCTTGGCGATTCTCCGGTGGTCGGCACGGCGCCCGCGCTGCTGGACGAACTCGAAGGCTTCGAACGCCGCGACGCCGACCTGCGCGCTGACCTGTACGCGGCGCGTCAGCTGAGCCATGTGCTGGGCCTGAGCCTGCGGCTGCGCCAGGGCGAGAATGCCGACGGCACCGTGAGCTATATCTCCAGCAACGGGCTCTACATCACCTACCCGCCGCTGCCGCCGGACAAGGCGCCGGCACTCTTCAGGCGGTTCAGCCATATCGCCTATTACCGCGACATGCTGCCCGAGCGCGACGCGTCGCGCGACATTCGCTGGACGCGGGTCTACACGCAGTTCGAAAGCACGCAGTTGCGCACGACGTTGAGCATTCCGGTCTATGTGGAAAACCGCTTTCGCGGCGTGGTGGCCGTCGACGTGGAACTGGCACGGTTGCGCGAACTGCTCGGCGTGCCGGAAGACGCCGGCACCACGCGATATCTGATGGACTATCGCGGCGGCATCATCGCATCGAGCCAGCACAACGTCCGCATCGACATGCGCTGGCCCGATGACGTGGACCAGGCCTGGCGCGGCGTTCCAGCGCAGGAGCTATTCGGCGCAGGCGCCGGCATCCGGCACGTGGATGGCCAGTATCTGATCTACCAGCCGGTGGGCCAGCGCGGTACGTGGCTGCTGGTGGAATCCTTCAGCGATGCCGACGTATGGCGCGCGGTCCTGCAGCGCACCAGCACACCGCTGTTGTCGATCTGGCTGGCCCTGCCGTTGTTGATGTTTGTCACATTGCGCGTGGTGACGCTGCTGTTCCGGCACTACGTGGCAGCCGGCGAGACACTGCAGCGCCTGGCCGAGACCGACCCGCTTACCGGGCTGGCCAACCGGCGACACTTCGGCGAGGCCTACGGCAGGGAATCGGCACGACGGCGGCGCGAGCGCGAGGCTGCCGGCGCGGATGAAAGCCTGGCCGGCGGCGCCCCGGCCCGCGTCGAAGCGTCACCCGCCGCACCGCTGTCGATGCTGATGCTCGATATCGACTTCTTCAAACGCGTGAACGACCGCTGGGGCCATGCCAGCGGCGATCACGTGCTGGTGGCGCTGGCCGACGTGCTGCGCCGGAATCTGCGCGAGATCGACCTGCCGGCGCGGCTTGGCGGAGAGGAGTTCGCGGTGCTGCTGCCGCAGACCACGCTGGCCGATGCCGAGGCAACGGCGGAACGGCTGCGCGCCGCCGTGCAGGGCACGCCAGTGAAACCAGCACCCGATGCGCCGCCGCCCCGCGAGGGCGACGGACACATTCATTTCACTGTATCGATTGGCGTCGCAGAAGCCGTGAGCGACGGTTGCCCGACACTCGATGCCATGCTGGCGACGGCCGACCGCCGTCTATATGCCGCCAAGCAAGCGGGCCGTAACCGGGTGTGCGCGGCTGATGCGCCGGCCGGCAATACTGTGGCGCCATCTGTTCAGGGATAAGACAGTTCATGGACGTCTCCTCCGCGGTTTGGCCTAGCGCAACAGGAATGCGATGTCGTCGGCCGTGATGACCGACACCGGAATACCCTTGCGCCGCTGGAACAGGATGTGTTGCTGCACACGGCTGCGCTGCTCGGCAAACGTGGCCGGATCGATCGGCGTGCCGATGCGTGCGTAGTGTTGCACCAGCAGCTTGTAGGCGCGATGCCGGATCTGCAGCGTCTCGTTGTCGGCGCGCAGGCGCTGCCATTCGGCAGGGCTCAGGTCGAGCGTGTGGTTGAGTTCGTCGACGGTGCGTGCGTGCAGGTCGCGATACATGTCGCGCTCGGCTTCGGCGCGATGCAGTTCGTCGCGCAGCGCCATGATCTTGTGCTGCAGCTTGAGCGTCTGCCCCACGGCCGCCTGCATGCCCTTGGCCGCTTCCAGCGCCTGGTTGGCGGCCGCAACGGTGCTTTTCCACAGGCCGCGGTCGGCCCCTGCGTCGAGTTCCGGCGGCCAGACGTCCGACGCCTTGATCGTTGTATCCATGATTGACCCCTGAGACTTCTTTTTTGTCACTTCACCCGAAAACCGAAAAAGACCGGATATCCCGAATCGGCCAGCGCCTCGTTGTGCGATGGTCCATGTCATCTGCTTTTCATGCTTTGGCCGCCGTGCCGCAACTTGCTGTCGGTGCGGCAGGCAACTGAGACAAATCGTAGTGAGATGTCCGACCTGAGCCAAGTCAAAGATGTGCAGATCTGATCTGGCAGATACAACGATGCCAAAAAACGACAGGCGGCCGGTCCGGCCGGGATGGAAGAGCAGCAGACAAAGCAGACAACACCACGTAAACCCCGAGCATCAAGCAGACGTTTTGACAGGGTTTTGACAGTTTCACGCTTCTAGAATTCGGGCCATGGCTACTGCTGTCTCTTTGTGGACGGTAGGCAATAGCCGGAAATCTAAAAGCACAAACTAACATTCCAATAAGACAGGAGACACGCGATGCCTCGCACGCTTGCCCGCTTTACCCATGTCTTCGCCGCTTCGGCCGCGCTCGCCGCTGCCGTGGTGGCCGCGCCGGCTTATGCCGTCGACAACCTCAAGGTGATGATCGGCGCCAACCCCGGAGGCGGCTACGACCAGACCGGCCGCTCGATCGGCGCGGCCATGGTGGCGGCTGGCACGGCCAAGTCGGCTTCGTATGACAACAAGGGCGGCGCGGGCGGCACCATCGGCCTGACGCAGTTCGTGAACACCGACAAGGGCAACCCGAACGCGCTGATCGTGACGGGCGCCGTGATGGTCGGTGCCATCGAGACCAACCACCCGCCGGTGACGCTCAAAAACGCCACGCCGATCGCGCGCCTGTTCGCCGACACGATGGTGATCACGGTGCCGGCAAGCTCGCCGATCAAGTCGATGAAAGACCTGACCACGCAGCTCAAGGCCAATCCGGGCAGCGTCAGCTGGGGCGGCGGTTCGAAGGGGTCGATCGACCACATCCTGGCCGGACTGATCGCCAAGGACATCGGCGTGGATCCGAAGAAGATCAACTACGTGCCGTTCCAGGGCGGTGGCGAGGCCTCGGCGTCGATCCTCGGCGGCCACGTGACCGTGGGTATCGCCGGCGTGTCGGAATTCCTGCCGTTCATCAAGACCGGCAAGATGCGCGCGCTGGCCGTGACGTCGAAGGATCGCACCGCCGACATCCCGACCCTGAAGGAACAGGGCGTGAACGTCGAGATCTACAACTGGCGCGGCGTGTACGGCGCACCCGGCATCACCGCCGACCAGCGCAAGGCCATGATCGACGCCGTGGTGAAGGGCACCGAGAACCAGGTCTGGAAGGACGCGCTGCAGAAGAACGACTGGACGCCGTTCCTGCTGACCGGCGACGAGTTCGGCAAGTTCGTGGAAGCGGAATCCACCCGTCTGGGCGCCACGCTGCGTGAACTGGGCGTAGCGAAGTAAGACTCCCCAAGGGACCAGGCGCACGCCACGCCGCATCGGTACTGCCGCGTCGGTCCACGTTCCGACGACCGGTGGCAACCGCCCCCCACGCCGTCGGCCAAGTAGTAGAAGTACGAAAAAGTAGTACGAGACAGCAGTACGAGAAGTCGTTACCCGAGTCGCGGAAGTTTGCTTCACCCTGTCGTTCCCGCCCGGCTGCCGATCCGCGATCGGCACGCACGGAAGACGGCACGGGGCCCCGGTGCCGCCATCACGTGCGCAACACCGAAAAACAGACCAATAACGTCACCGGGCCCCGTGACCGCGCGGGCGGCAGGACCATCCGAGAGCCCCACCATGAAACCATCCCACGTATCCATCGGCGTCGCCATCCTGGCGTTGTCCGTGTTCTTCTTCGCCGGCATACCGGGCATTTCGGGCGACGAGGGCTATGCCGGCCTGTCGCCGCGCTTCGTGCCCACGCTGGTGGCCATCGGCCTGGCCGTCTGCGGCGCGCTGCTGCTGTGGCAGGGCGTGCGCGGCGGCTTCCGGAACATGCCCGAGGAAGATGCCGAACTGCCTGCGGCGCCGCACAACTTCAAGGGCTTTCTGTGGGTGTCCGCCGGCCTGGTGGCCAACATGGCGTTGATCGGCACGCTGGGTTTCGTGTTCTCGTCCACGCTGATGATGGTGTGCGTGGCGCGCGGCTACGGCAGCCGCCGCATCGTGCGCGATGCGCTGATCGGCCTGATGCTGACGCTGCCGATGTGGGCGCTGTTCGATTTCCTGCTCGGCATCAACCTGCCGCTGCTGCCCGTCGCGGGCTTCTGATCCACGCCCTACGGGAGACACTGACATGGATACCCTGAACCAGTTGATGCACGGCTTCGCCGTGGCCATCACGCCAATCAACCTGATGTGGGCCCTGGTGGGCTGCTTCCTGGGCACTGCCATCGGCGTGCTGCCCGGCATTGGCCCGGCACTGACCGTGGCCATGCTGCTGCCGCTGACGGCCAAGGTGGAACCCACCGCCGCGCTGATCATGTTCGCCGGCATCTACTACGGCGCGATGTACGGTGGATCGACCACGTCGATCCTGATGAACACGCCGGGTGAATCGTCGACGATGGTTACCGCGATGGAGGGCAACCTGATGGCCAAGAACGGCCGCGCAGGCCCCGCGCTGGCCACCGCCGCCATCGGCTCATTCGTGGCGGGCACGATCGCCACGGTGCTGCTGTCGATGTTCGCGCCGGTGGCGGCCGACGTGGCGCTGCAGTTCGGGCCGGGCGAGTACTTCATGATCATGCTGCTGGCTTTCACCACGGTGTCGGCCGTGCTGGGCTCGTCGCTGCTGCGCGGCATGACCAGCCTGTTCCTGGGCCTGGGCATCGGCCTGATCGGCATGGATTCGCTGTCTGGCCAGACGCGCTATTCGATGAATATCCAGGAGCTGTACGACGGCGTGGACATCGTCGTGGTGGCCGTGGGCCTGTTTGCGGTGGGCGAGGCGCTGTTCAATGCGTTCTTCCCGCAACCGGAGGGCTCGTTCAACAAGCTCAGTTCGGTGCACATGAGCAAGTCGGACTGGAAGCGGTCGATCCCGGCCTGGATCCGCGGCACGTTCATCGGCTTCCCGTTTGGCCTGATCCCGGCCGGTGGTGCCGAGATCCCGACCTTCCTGTCGTACGCCACCGAGAAGAAGCTGTCGGACCACAAGGCGGAATTCGGCAAGGTGGGTGCCATCGAAGGTGTGGCCGGCCCCGAGGCTGCCAACAACGCCGCCGTGACGGCAACGCTGGCCCCGCTGCTGACGCTGGGCATCCCGACCTCGAACACCACGGCCATCCTGCTGGCGGCGTTCCAGAACTACAACCTGCAGCCGGGCCCGATGCTGTTCCAGACCTCGGGCGACCTGGTCTGGGGCCTGCTGGCGTCGCTGTACATCGGCAACGTGATGCTGCTGGTGCTGAACCTGCCGGCGATCGGCCTGTGGGTGCGCATGCTGCGCGTACCGACGCCGCTGCTGTACGGCGGCATCCTGATCTTTGCCGGTCTGGGCGCGTACGGCATCCGCCAGTCGTGGTTCGACCTGCTGCTGCTGTTCGTGATCGGCCTGCTGGGCATGGCCATGCGCCGCTTCGACTTCCCGACCGCGCCGGTGATCGTCGGCCTGATCCTGGGGCCGATGGCAGAGAAGCAGCTGCGCAATGCGCTGTCGATCGGCCAGGGCGACTGGAGCCTGTTCGTCAAGCAGCCGATCTCGGCCACGATCCTGGCCATGACGGTGGCCGTGGTGGTGGTGCCGCGCGTGCTGCGCTGGCACGCCAACCGCTCGACGGCGCGCGCCGAGGCGGACAACGCGGCGTGACGCCTGCGGGCGTTCCCGGCAGGAATCGGCAGGGGGCTTCGGCCCCCTGTATCATTGGCGCAAACAACATGCCGCGCGCCGAGGAGACCGGGACGTGCCTGCCACTTTCACCATCGCGGATATCGATGCCACGCTCGAACGCGTGCTGGCGCCCTGGGTGCGCCAGCTGGGCCTGCGTGCCGAGGCTGCCGACGCCACCGGCGTAACCCTGCGCCTGCCCTTCCAGGAAGCGTTTCGCCATGCCGGCGGCGTGGTCTGCGGACAGGTGCTGATGTCCGCGGCCGATACCGCGATGATCGTCGCCATCTCTGCCGCACTGGGCGAATTCCGGCCGATGACCACCGTCACGCTGACCACCAACTTCATGCGTCCCGTGATCGACGGCGACGTGCTGGTGCGTGCCAGCGTGCTGCGCCTGGGCAAGACCGTGGTCTTCGGCGCGATCGAACTGACCGGCCAGGACGGCAAGCTGGCGGTGCAGGCCACCACTACCTACGCACTGCTTTGAAATCCACGATGTCCGCCATCAACCCCCAACCCTTCGACCAGATCGTCTTTGCCGGCGGCGGCAACCGCTGCTGGTGGCAGGCCGGATGGTGGGATACCGTGGCCCCCGAACTGCACCTGCGCCCGCGCATCATCGCCGGCATCTCGGCGGGCGCGGCCACGGCGTGCATGGTCTATGCGCACGATTCGCACCAGACCATGGCCTACTACCGCGAGGTGCTGGCCAACAATTCGCGCAACGCCTACTGGGGCAACCTGCTGCGCCGCGAGCGCGTGTTTCCGCATTACGGCATCTATCGCAACGCCCTGCTCTCGCTGTTTGGCGATAACCGCCTGCACCGGCTGCAACAGGCGCCCGAGATCCGCATCGGCGTGGCCCATATCCCGCGCTGGACCGGGCCGCGCCTGGCCGTGGCCGCAGGGCTGCTGGCGTACAACATCGACAAGCACCTGCTGAAGACGCTGCATCCGCGCCTGGGCCGCAAGCTTGGCTTCCATCCCGAATTCGTGCTGGCGCAGGGCTGCGGCTCGCCGGAGGATCTGGCCGATCTGCTACTGCAATCGGCCTCCACGCCGCCCTTTACGCCGGTGCTGCGCCGCAATGGCCATGCGGTGCTGGACGGCGGGCTGGTGGACAACGTGCCAGTCGATGCGCTCGATGCCACGCCGGGCAATGTCCTGGTGCTGGTGACGCGGCTGTATCCGCGGCCGCGCCGCTTCATCATCGACACGGGCGGCCAGCGCCGCCTGTACCTGCAACCGTCACAACGCGTGCCGATTTCGAGCTGGGACTACACCAGGCCCGAGGCCATGACGCATGCGTATGACCTGGGCCGGCGCGACGCGGAATCGTTTCTGCGCGACTGGCCCGTCATCCAGCAGGATCTGTTGCCGGCGTCATAGCCAAAGCGCCATATGGCGCCGGTCAATTGTTTGGCATGCGGCGATGGTGCCGCGCAGGCAAGGAGGATTGAATGACAAAGCGTCAGGCATCAACCGAAACCGCAACCCAGGCAAGGACCGTGAAGACGCGTCGGCGCGCCAGCGAGGCCAGCGCCGAACCCGTTGTCGAACGGGTGCCGCGCAAGCGCGATGCGCGGGCCAAGACACGCGAAGCCGACTTCGTGGTGATCGGCGCGGGCTCGGGAGGCGTGGCCGCCGCGCGCCGCGCCGCATCGCACGGCGCCCGCGTGATTCTGGTGGAGCGCGATGCCGTCGGCGGCACCTGTGTCAATCGCGGTTGCGTGCCCAAGAAAATGCTGTCGTACGGCGCGGGATGGGCATCGATCCTGTCCACGTGCCTGTCGCACACGGGCGGCAAGGAAGACTGGCGCGATGCCATCGTGCGCGTGAATGCCGAGGTGGCACGGCTCAATGCGTCGTACAAGCAGCGGCTCAACGAGGCCGGCGTGGAGATCTGGCACGGCGAGGCGAGCCTCAACGCGCGCGGGGATGTGGTCGTCGGCAATGAAGTCATCCGTGCCGGCAAGACGCTGATTGCGACCGGCGCCAGCCCCGTCGATCTTCCGGTGCCGGGCGGCGAACTGGTCAGCTCTTCGGACGACGTTTTCACGTGGCAGACCGTGCCCGCTTCGATTGCCGTGATCGGCGGCGGCTATATCGCCGTGGAGATGGCATCGATCCTGTCTCGCTACGGCGTGAAGGTGGACCTGCTGGTGCGTGAGGACCGGCTGCTGCCGAAGTTCGATCACGATATTGCCGCCGCCCTTGCAGAAGCCCTGATCGCGAAGGGCATCCGCATACATTTCCGTACAGAGGTCACAATGGTGTCGCAGTCGAACGGTGCATTCGACGTCTGCTACACGCAGGAAGACAATCGGGGCCGCACGCAGACCGTGCGCACCCAGGCGGCGCTGGCCGCGATTGGCCGAAAGCCGAATGTTGATGGACTGGGTCTCGATGACCTGGGTGTGAAGCGCGATGCCAAGGGCGGCATCGCGGTGGACCGGCAGTTCCGCAGCAGCGTGCGGTCGATCCACGCCATCGGCGACTGCATGGCCGACAACGTACACCTGACGCCCGTAGCCATTGCGCAAGGCCGCTGGCTGGCCGATCGGCTATTTGGGCGACGCGGAGACATGACGGACTTCGAATTCCTGCCGACGGCCGTGTTCTGTGAGCCGGCAATCGGCGCCGTGGGGCTGACCGAGGCCCAGGCCATCGAGGAGGCCGGCGGCAAGGCCGACCGCATTCGCACCGAGATCAAGCGTTTTGTCTCGCTGGAAAGCCGCTTCGGCGGCGTGCCGCAGCAGTCGGTCTTCAAGCTCGTGTTCAACGCGCGCAGCGGCCGGGTGCTGGGCGTCCACCTGATGGATGGCGCTGCGCCGGAAATCGTCCAGACGATGGCGCTGGCGCTACGGCTCGGCGCGAAGGCCTCGCACCTGCAGACCACCATGCCGCTGCATCCGACCGTGGCCGAGGAGCTGTTTGGCTAGCGATCGCGGGCTTAATGCCCGAGCCAGCGCCAGATGCCATAGGCCGCCACCGCCCACACGCCCAGCACCAGGACGATGCCCCAGCGACTGCGCGGCTTCGCGCCGCTGGTGGCCATCCACGCGCTCGCCTGTTCACGCGACGCAGCCAGCACGGCCGCAGGCGTCAGCCTGACGGCCAGCCAGATCAGCGCAGGCAAGAGCAGCACGTCATCGACGTAGCCGAGCACGGGGATGAAGTCCGGTACAAGGTCGATCGGGCTCAGCGCATAGGCCACGACGAAAGCGCCCAGCGCCTTCACATACCAGGGCGTATCGGGATGCCGGCACGCGAACCAGAGCGCAACGCCATCACGCTTGATGGCGCGTGCCCAGGTGCGCAGGCGCTGGGTCAGGGGGGGTGGCGATTCGTTTTTGGGAGGCACAGAGCGGCTCCGGCTTGACCATATTGTGATCCGAACCCGGATCCGATAGGCGAGGCCACGAAAAACGGAGACGACAAAAACAAAAACGGACGCCTGAGCGTCCGTTTCTTGAATCTGGTGGCCTGGGACGGAATCGAACCGCCGACACAAGGATTTTCAAAACGTGCCGCCGATCCAAGGCCCACATCGCGTAAGGCTTTACGGGTACTTGGGAAGCGCAAAGCAGCGTAATTCCCGTCACAACCCGGCACAAATCCGACACAGCCGATTACATCACCGGCACATCGTCTCGTGGGCGAGTTCAAACTCAGTTTCGAGGCACGTGGCATTTGCAGCCGCTTCGAAGCGACGCGTATGGCGAGCGCAATCAATGGAGCGTCTACCTCGCCAGATTGGACAACTCTGAGACCTTATCGCTGATGTGCGTGGAAGTGGAAGCAGATTGGTGGGCCAAGCCACGGACTACAACATCGACTCGATTGCAGGTGTGAGTGGGGTAACGATCACAACGTCCCATAGGCGCAGACGAGACTCAGATCGCCACACTGAGGCGATTGTCGGTGATTTCAATTCGTCTCATATCAGATTAAAACTTCACCTATTTACTCTCCACCTTCTGGATGAAGCAAGAATGCGCGGTGTTGCACCATACTGTTTGTAGATACAAAGTTGAAAACTTTGGTCTCTCGCTTAAAGAAAAGCTGGCTTTCACCAAATCCTGTCCGAAGTTTGCTCCTCCCGAACTTTCAAGAATAAAAGGAGTCACCATGGGAAGCGTTAAGGCAAAAGACGTAAAACTTTCATGCGATCTATCTTTCACAAAATTCGCCACGCATAAAGGCCATCAAGAAATCATCTCGAATCATAATTTCAAGGAGGGTGATTGGTCTGTTATATGCAAGCTGAAAAAATCCCCGCCAAATGTCCATAAGCGCGTTATTCCTGTCGATTTTCGGGAATTCTGCATGCTCGTTGTTACCGAAGTCGCCCCACATAGTTCTGTCAACAAGCATAGCCATGCGGAAGGCATTGTTCGTTACGTCATAAAGGGTAGTTTTATACTCAACGGCGTAGAATATAGAGAAGGGGATTGGGTGCTCGTGCCGGAGGGGGTCCCGTACTCAATAACTACTGAGTCAGGGTACATAGTGATAGCTGGCTATCGTACTTGGTGTGAAGAACCAGATTGATATTGCAGAATTAAACAACTACACCCGGGGCTGTCCAGTTCGCAATCGCCGCTCAGTAGCGCTGAGGTGCGCGTGTGGGCGCCCCTTCCCCCCGCGCGAATTGTCCACTAATCAAGCTTAGCCATTATGAACTCGGTGAGTTCAGAGAACTCGGCAGGAAAGGCAGCCGCCACAGTCGCGGCGATACGTTCAAGGCACTGTTGCTTGTCCAAGCCAACGTTTTGTGCAACTTCGAAGAATTCGTTGTGCTTGCCTGCTTGCAGTCCATATTCAAGAATGCCCGTAACTTCGTCCGAGTCCGATGATAGGGCAGTTGCTGCGAGAGACTTTACCTCGATTGCTTTTTGAATTAACCAGGCCTCAGGCCAAGTTTCTCCTGGTAAATAGCATGAGTGATTCTCGTACCATTCTTTAAACTGAGCCCCTGGATTCTCGGCCATCTTTTTGGCGTGGTCGAGATTGTCAGATTCCTTCGCTCTTTGATCACCATCAAAAATTGCGATCGTAGCCCGCCTGTCCTTCCTAACATAATGAGCGGCCAACTGTCTCGCAATCGCGCTTGCTGAGCCAATCACGCGAATTGCAACACGTGTCCGGGTACTGGCGGGAAGAACGGCTTGCAGAATGGATTTCGCGACCTCATCCTCAACGAAAATGTCTAGCTCGTTGCCGCCTGGGGCTCCCATTTTTGTGAATGCAAATTCTGGCGAAATTCCCATCGTAACTTTTGTTTTTCCGCCGATCTGCTCCACAAAATATCGGGCGTCGTCCGGAAGGCACTCAAAAATTTCCCGAGAATGCGTGGTGCAAATTACTTGTGTTCCTGTTTCTTTACATACCTCTTTCAATTTGCGCATAAAAAGTTTTTGTGCTTTCGCATGCAGACCTAACTCTATTTCATCCATCACGAGCAGGGCGCGCTCACCGCAGGAATATATTGTGGAAAATATCTCGAAAAGCGCATTTTCGCCAGCGCCCATATTAAATCCAGAATACGTAAGCGAGCCAATCTTTACGATGGGAAGGCTATACCGAGAATATTCTAGATATCTAAAATCGTCATAATTTTTTCCCAAAATAAATCCTACTGCCTCGCGCACCTTATTTTCCCAACCCCGTGGTTTGGAGTCAGAAAAAGAACGAGAGTATGAGCGGGATTGGCTGCGCTCGCTATGGGGAACTATGCGTTCAATTCCGAGAAATACGACCGTCCTACGGACGCGCTTCCGATACTCGTTCCACTTTCCCCCTTTATTTTTTTTTCGCGACTGATAAAAGACGCCTACTCCTTCAGGATTCGTATCCGTTTTTTTCCAGTCGTTGTGCGCGATACCGTAAAGGATCTCAATTCCCTCTGGGGATTGCTCCTCTCGATGCTGAATAAAAAAGTCGGAAAATGTGTAATAGGACATCTTCCGCCGGGGGAGCTTAAATCCGTCCTTCTTCGCATGGTACGCACAACACGCCAAAGCAAGAATCGTTGATTTTCCCGCGCCATTTATCCCGGCAAAGGCAGTTATTGGATAGGTAAATGAAATATCGAGAGCATTGACACCGCGCAAGCTTCCCGTCCTGAGGATAATGCGCCTTAATAGCGCCTTCGACATATCCCCTACAAACCATTTCCTGAGGTCTTTGTCGATTGAGCTTTCTCGATATTTCATATTATTGATGAGTGCTGGTAACAAATTTACGGAAAAACGATTCATCGATCAATGAATCTACCGTATCTTCAGTTGCTGTTATATCCACATTTTGACATTCCCATCGAAGCCGAGATACCACTCGGTCGGGGTAAAGCACAGCTTCAGTCGCGGTGGCGCGGCCCTTGGCCACGGTTCAAGCTGGGCGGATTGCGCGACCACCGCGTGTGGATCATTTGTCCGTCTTGACTTGCCCATCGGACCCACGCGGACTTTGGGAAGGCGTCAACTGGTCGAGGCGCGGTTCCGTGCCATACGCCAAGTGACAGACGAGAATCAGTCCTCGCGCGTCCCTGTGATTGCGTGGTGTGCTTCCGGTCGCTCATGCATGTATTGATTCGCTACTGTATATATGTACAGTCCAAAACGAAGGTGAGCCTAAAGTCGGTGGGCGATCGGGAAAAAGGTAACTTTGGTAACCTGGGGACGAGAATCGACCGGAAAGCCTTGTCAGATAAGGATTTGCGGGTTTCGGTGAAAAGGTAACATTGTGGTAACTTTAGGGTAACGAGATTACCTTTAGTCTTGGTAACTTTTAAGGTTCATTATCCCTAATAAAATCAAGGACTTACGGACAGGTTACCTTTTGGGTTACCTCAGATTACCTTTTGGAGGTAACCCGCCACACCCTTATAAATCAATGAGTTAGCGTTGATTTTCGGGGCAGGTTACCGAGGTTACCTTTTTCCTGACACGCCCCCGGTCCATAGCTTTCGTCGCTGCAGTGAGAGGCCTGGTCAGCAGAGGCCGGTACGTGCGTGGAACACCCTGTGCAGGACACTGCGCCAGCTGCGTAAATCTGCGTAAGTGCATGCGCGGCGCAGATCGCCCACGGCCCCAGTGCTGGCGCGGCCGGCGACAGGATGCATCGGTGCATAAAAACCACTCGATGAAGCGCCCGGGTGAGGCGGGGTCTCCACCGCGCGCCGAGGTAGCTGACCAGGCGCGACAAGGGAAGTTCGCGGCGTGCCGTATCTGCCGGACCGAGCTGATGACCTCGAAACAGAACGGTGTTCGGGTGTCCTGAGTTACAGGGTCAACTCCAGTTTGATTTGAGCGCCCCCCGAATGGCAGATGCGCGGTGACTAGTGCAACACTACAATCCACCCTACACCAACAGGAGTCGAGGGGGCCATGGCGTTCGAGCACAAGAAATTCGCCGCGATCAATTTGGACGACGCGTTCTTTGATTCGCTAAAGGCGGACTATGTCGAGTTCACTGAATGGTTTGTGAAGAAGCAGGACAACCTGGCTTATGTCTTCACAGATGACAACACTGGCCTGATCGATGGCTTTCTGTACCTTAAACAGGAAGCAGAAGAACTGATGGACATCGATCCGCCACTGCCGGCGCTAAACCGCCTCAAGGTCGGAACGTTTAAGATTAACGCGCACGGCACGAAGCTCGGAGATCGTTTCGTGAAGAAGATCTTCGACCACGCCATCGCGGCGGATGTGCGCGAGATCTATGTCACAGTGTTCCCGAAACATGCGGGTCTTATTGCGCTGCTCGCACGATATGGTTTTGAGAAGCAGGGCACCAAAACCACCAAGAATGGCGTCGAAGACGTTTTCGTAAAAAGAGTTTCGTGGAATACGAGATTTGATCGCCTGAAAAACTACCCTCTAGTAAAGCTTGATCAGTCACAGTATCTGTTGGGTATCTACCCGATCTATCATACGAGACTGTTGCCGGACTCTATCCTCAATAATGAGGATAAGATCATCGTCGAAGACGTATCTCATACCAACAGCATTAATAAAATATATTTGACTGCGATGAGGGGCACCGAGGCATTGAAGCCGGGGGATGCCCTCGTAATTTATCGCACTAGCGACAACCAAGGCCCGGCCGAGTATCGAGCCGTGGCGACTTCCATCTGCGTAGTTCAAGAACTAAGAAATATTCGGTCATTCGCCACCGAAAAGGATTTTTTAGATTACTGCCTTCCTTTTAGCGTATTTACCGATAAAGAACTGAAGGAATTCTACGCGCATAAAAAATACCCCAACGTAATAAGGTTCACGTACAATATTGCCTTGGGTAAAAGAATAACTCGGCACGAGCTAATCGAAGGCGTTGGCATTGATCGAGGAGCGTATGCTGGTTTCATGAAGTTAAGTGTTGCGCAATTCAAAGATATCGCAGCAAGGGGGAAAGTAAATGAAAGTCTTGTTGTCGATTAAGCCCGAGTTCGCCGACCGAATTTTGAATGGCGATAAGCATTTTGAATTTAGAAAGGCTGTATTTAAAAACGCTGATGTCAAAACGGTAGTCATATACGCAACCAAACCGGTCGGAAAGGTAATAGGCGAGTTCGATATCGCGGAAGTATTGGAAGGCACTCCGAACAAGTTGTGGAAGGTTACGCGCGAGTACGCTGGCATTTCAAAGGCGTTCTTTGAGGAATATTTTGAAGGGAGAGATACCGCCTACGCTATTCGTGTGCAGCGACCAACGCGGTATAGCAGGCCTTTGGATCTAACAGAACTGTTGCCTCGCGGCGTTGCGCCGCAGTCATTCCAATATCTGCCAGCGTAGCGGCGGCGGCGCACTACATCACCCTGGTAACCATGTCCACGGAACTTGATAGCCCGCCACCGCCACAGCTCGTCCACTACACCACGTTAGGGGGGCTGCTAGGCATCATTTCGGAAAACGCATTCCACGCCTCCAACGTCTCCTATCTAAACGACAAGCGTGAATTGACGCATGCATTGGAGGAGTCGCTTGAAGTTCTGAGTGCGATGGCTAAAGGCGCAGACGCGCTTTGGAAACCTGCGATAGAGGCGGCCGCGACGAAGATAAGCGAAGGTGCACTCCCACCTACTTACGTCATGTGCTTTTGCACGCAGCCGGACCTTCTTAGCCAGTGGCGAGGCTACGGAGGAGAACAAGGCGTCTCGCTCGTATTTGACCGCGCTCGCTTGGAAAAGGCATTGGCGGGCACTGGAGCATTGCTTAGGCGCGTGTATTACACACGGGTCTCAACGCGAGAGAAAGTGGTCCACCTTCTTGAGAGGCAGCTTCGTGCGTACCGCGATTTGGAGGACTTGGTAGATCTCGAACCAGGCGAAAGGGCGCGCTATGCTTTCGCCGCAATATCGGAACTGCTCCCTCGCTTCAAGCACATCGGCTTTAAGGAGGAGGCAGAGTGGAGATTCGTAAGCCAGGACGCGCCGGAGGCAATGGTGAAATATCGCGTACGCGGGCACGCCCTACTTCCTTACATTGGGCTCCAGGCGGCGGAATCGCTTCCCCTCGTTAGAGTCGTAATCGGCCCTGGTCGCGAGCCCGCATTCACGCGGAAGAGTGTAGAGCACTTCCTCCGCGCCAGAGGTTATGGGTGCCAGGTCACAGTGTCTCGAGTGCCTTACAGAACTTAGCGGTCCTGCCCTAAGGAATAGGGCTCGAACCTTACAACTTCCCGCCCCATCCATTCATTCACCTCCATCAGACGATCCTGCAACGGCTTGACTTCGTTCCGTGCGAAGACCATCGCCGCTTTCTCAGCGTCCCCGAATCCCCCGGTGTTATTCGGGATTATTCCCATCAGCTGCGGGGGCACCCGGTGTGCTGCGAGCTGGTCATCGCGTGTCACGTTCTTGATATTCCAGAACTCATCTTTGGCCGCGACTTCAGACACGGGGATCAACTGAATGCCTTCTTTCTTGCCGTTGGGAGCGTACATGAACAGGTTGCGGAAGTTGCCCGGCCCTTTGCTGTTTTTCAGCGCCTCGCGCAGGTTGTCGACGTCCTCCTGCTTCTGCGCGGCATCGGTCATGTAGAGGATGAAACCGGCATGGCTGCCGTTCTTGTAGTAGCGCCGGCGGAACAACGTGGCCGACTCATTCAGCCAGGTCGCGTTCAGGGCCGACAGATACTCGGGCAGCCCATACACCTCCTGGTTGATGTCGGGCTCCATCAGGTGGAACACGCTCCCCCGTTTGAACTCGTGCTTGTCCTGCCAGTTCTGCACGAAGAAATACCGCTCAAGGTCCGTGCCGCGCCGCATGTACTTCGCGAGTGCTGGCTCCAATGACACCGGCCGGCCAAGCGGGTTGTCACGGCGCTCCAGATACCCGTTGCCGAAGACAAGGAAGTCCTGCACCCAGCGCGCAAACGCAGTGCGCGACAGCAGCTTGTGCGGGATGAATGTGGACACGAGGATGTTGCGCTTCACGTAGATCGGCGAGCTGTTATGGACGGCCGCGCGGAACGTGCGCGCCAGACCATCCCATGGCATCGGCGGTTCGAACCATTCGCCGACGCGTTGGCATTCGATGTAGTCGAGCAGCTCGCGGCGGTCGAGCACGGCAACAGGATCGCCGAAGCTGAATGCCTCCATGGCAGCGGAGGCCGGTGCGGTTGCGGGCGGCTCACTTGGCTGCGCCGTATGGTGGTTCACATTCGGCGCGTGGCCTCGTTTCTTACGGGTCATGACAGCTCCATGATGCTGGTATTGGTGGTGGTGACGCCTTCGAGTGGTTCGTGTGCGATGGCGTGCATGCATGCCCACGCGAGGTCCGCGTGGCTGGTCTCTTCTGATCGGCCGGCCTGGTACGTGACACGGCCGCCAGCGGCGGTGGTGGTCTTTCGGATCGACATGAACGACGCGGCGAAGTCTGTCCAGCCCGCATCAAACTCCAGCCGACCCTTGCTGATCACGTCGTGGGCCTTCAGCACGAGCCCGGTCTTCACGTCGACCGAATAGGTGAAGCCCTGGGCATCGGGTCGGAATTTCGTCACGAGCTGGTAGACGGCGTCGCCGATGCCGGTGCGATCGATGCCGATGTACGCCACGTTGTAGCGTTCGGTTACGCGCTTGATGGCGGTGGCCTGCTCTTCGTAGTCGATGCCGCGGAACTGGTGTTTCTCCAGCACGCGGAACTTTCCGCCTGGTACAAGCGGTGGTGCCACGACAACCAGTGCGGCGCTGTCGCCACCGCCGCCGTTTGGGTCATACCCAACCCACACCTCGCGATTGCCAAAGGGCCGAGGCGACCAGTGCCGGAAGTCTTCCCACACTTCCCAGCTATCGACCATGCCGCGCATGAGCATGGACAGCGGGAAGACGGACGCCGTGTCATCGATGAAGCCGCACATCAACAGGTTCTCGAAGTCAGCGTCGCTGTACTCCAGTCGCAGCTGGTCGAGGTCGAACAAGTTGCAGCCACCGGCGATGGCATCTTCGACCGTGACGATCTGTTTCCACTGCCCGTCCGCGCACCGCCGCCCGCGCTGCAGGTTCGCGTGGCTCACGTCCACGCGGATGTGGTCTTCCTTCTTCCGGCCGCGATTGAACAGTGCCCCCGACCAGAACGGGTACGCCTCGTGGGCAAGGCTGGAGGGTGTCGAGAAATACGTCTGCCGCCACTTCGAGTGGATGGCCATCCCGGAGGCGACCTTGCGCAGCTCCTGGAAGCGCTGGATCCAGAAGTACTCATCCAGATACAGGTTGCCGTGATAGCTCTGGGCCGTGCGTGCGTTGGTGCCGAGAAAGTAGAGCGTGGCCCCGTTCGGCAACACCATCGGGTCACCCTTCAGCTCCACGCCAGCCGCATCCTTCGCAAACTGGATGATGTATTGCTTGAAGACGTGAGCCTGCGCCTTGCTGGCTGACAGGAAGATCTGATTGCGCCCCGTGGTCAGCGCGTCAATGAACGCTTCCCGCGCGAAGTACCACGTGGCGCCGATCTGCCGGCTTTTGAGGATGTTGCGGATCCGTTCGGTCAGACCCGCCTCGTACCAGGCACGCTGGTAGTCGAACATCGAATCCTTGAAGGCATCGACCAACTGTTCCTGCTCTTCTTCGCTGATCGCGTTGCGCTCCGGCGCGCGGCGCGGCCCCTTGTTACGGTTGGCCACCTTCGGGTTCAGATCCGCTTCGTTGCCGCTGTCTTCATAGCGGCGCACGCGTGCCAGGCGTTCGATCTGGCGCCCAAGGAGGTCAATCTCCTTGAAGTCCTTCCCTTCCTTGTTCTCTTTCGCGATCAGCTGGGCCATGCGCGTTTCGAGATTCGAGCCCACACGCGTCACTGCGTCAGCACGGTCCCACTGCTCGCGCTGCTTCCAGCTGTGAATCGTGGACGGCTTCTTGCCGAGCATCTCGGCGATACGCGCCACGCGATAGCCCTGCCAGTAGAGCGCGCGCGCAATGCGACGCGGCTCCATTTCGGGGTCCAGCGAAAGCGAAGTGATGGGCGGAAGCGTAGTCATGCCGCAACGCTACCGTCCGCGCGCGCGCGTGCCACGTCGCGCGTGTTGTCACTACCGCATGCACAACACGATTGCGTTGCCCGCGCGCGGCGGCCCGCCGAACATGGCAGCACGAACACACCACACCGAACCACCACCGAAGAGGAACCCATGGCCGGCAAGAACACGAAGTTTTTCCGCATTGCCACCGAAGGCGCAACCAGCGACGGGCGCGTGATCGACCGTCAGATGATCGTGCAGATGGCAGCCAGCTACGACCCCGCGACGTATGGCGCACGCATCAACATGGAACACATTCGCGGCTACGACCCGACCGGCCTGTTCAAGGCATACGGCGACGTGATCGCGCTCAAGGCCGAAGAGCAGGACGGCAAGATGCGCCTCTTCGCACAGCTCGATCCCACGGCTGAGCTGGTAGCCTTCAACAAGGCACGGCAAAAGGTGTTCTGCTCGATGGAGGTGAACCCAGACTTTGCTGACACCGGCGAGGCATACCTGACCGGCCTGGCGGTGACCGACAACCCGGCAAGCCTGGGCTGCGAGATGCTGGCATTCAGCGCCAAAGCAAAGGTCAACCCGCTGGCTGAGCGCAAACAGGATCCGCAGAACCTGTTCACCGAAGCCGTGGAAGTCACGCTGGACTTCAGCGAAGAAAAGCCCGATGGCAAGGGCAAAGGCAAGGACAAGGGCAAGGGCAAGGATTCGTCCAGTCTGACCGAATCGATCAAGCGCATGTTCTCCCGCCAGGACAAGAGCGACGAGACGAATGAAGCAAAGCACGCCGACACGAACGAAGCCGTGACGGCGCTGGCCACCGAAGTGAAGGGCCTCAGCGACAACTTCAGCAAGGTGCTGAAGGCTGTCGAGACCGTGGCCGAGCAGGTGGACAAGCTGAAGGAAGAGCAGTCCACCGCGAGCAAGGAATTCTCCACGCTCAAGGGCGATCTGGAGAAGACCGAGACGTTCACGAAGCGGCCGCCGGCCACGGGCGGCAGCGGCGACGCCGAAATCAAGACCGACTGCTGAGCCGGCACCCGGACAGCGACTCCACAACCATTACCCGGAGCCAACTCTATGCGTAACGATACCCGCCGTCTGTACACGGCATATGAAGGCGAGATCGCCAAACTGAACGGCGTTGATCGCGTTGATCGGAAGTTCAGTGTGCTGCCCAGCGTGCAGCAGCGGCTGGAAACGAAGGTGCAGGAGTCCAGCGAATTCCTCACGAAGATCAACGTCCACGGCGTGGTCGAACAGGAAGGCGAGAAGGTCGGCCTCGGCGTATCCGGTCCGGTCGCCGGCACCACTGACACCTCGGTCAAGGACCGACAGACCAAAGACATCGCCACGCTGGATGATCGCAAGTATCGCTGCGAGAAGACCGACTCGGACACCCACATCACCTATCAACGTCTGGACGCCTGGGCGAAGTTCCCGGACTTCCAGACGCGCATTCGTGACGCCATCCTGCGCCGCCAGGCGCTGGACCGCATCATGATCGGCTTCAACGGCATTGCACGCGCTGCGACATCGGATCTCGCCGCCAATCCGATGCTGCAGGACGTCAACAAGGGCTGGCTCCAGCACCTGCGTGAAGAAGCGGCGGAGCGCGTGATGAAGGACGGCAAGGCCGCCGGCAAGATTGTGGTGGGCGGTGCCGACACCGACGCGGCACGCGACTATGCGAGCCTTGACGCACTGGTATTCGATCTTTGCAACAACCTGATCGCGCCGTGGTACGCCGAAGACCCGGACCTTGTGGTGATCTGCGGCCGCAAGCTGCTGGCAGACAAGTATTTCCCGCTGCTGAACCGCGACCGCGATCCCACGCAGAAGCTGGCTACGGACATCATCATCAGCCAGAAGCGCATCGGCAATCTCCCGGCCGTCCGTGTGCCTTATTTCCCGCCTGACGCGCTGCTGGTCACGCGCCTGGACAACCTGTCCATCTACTGGCAGGAAGGCGCCCGCCGTCGCACCATCGTGGACAACGCGAAACGCGATCGCATCGAGAACTACGAGTCGAGCAACGACGCCTACGTCATCGAGGATCTGGCAGCGGCGACTATGGCCGAGAACATCGAGGTAGCCGAAGCATGACGAGTCCGGCCCGCCGACACTACCTGCGCGTGACGGCCGGCATGGCGGCGGCCGCCGAAGCTGCCGCCAGTCCGCTGCGCCATGCCACCGGCCACGAGCTGATGCTCGCGCAGCTCGCCGAGCACAAGCGCGCCCTCAAACAGATCCAGTCCATCGAGCGCAAGGCCGAGGCCAAGCGCAAGATGCTGCCCGAGTACTCCGATTGGGTGCAGGGAACGCTGGACGCGGACAAGGGCGTGCAGGACGAAGTGTTCATGACCGTCATGGTGTGGCACATCGATGTCGGCGACTTTGCCGGCGCCCTGCCTCTCGCCCGCTATGCCATCCGCCACGGCCTGGTCATGCCCGACCAGTACCAGCGCACCACCGCGTGCCTGATCGCGGAGGAATACGCCGCGATGGCCATCAAGTCGGCAGAAGCCGGTCAGCCGGTCGATGCAGAGGCGCTGGCCGAGGTGACGCAGCTCGTGGATGGCGAGGACATGCCCGACGAAGTGCGCGCCAAGCTCCACAAAGCGCTGGGCTACGTGGCGCTGGCGCAGGTCGAAGGGCTGCAGTCGGTGGCACAGCAGCAGTTGTGCCGGCGCTTCGCCCTTGACCAGTTGCAGCGTGCCCTACAGCTCCACGACAAGGTCGGCGTGAAGAAGGACATTGAGCGCCTGGAGCGTGACATCAAGAATGCTGGCCCCGCCGAATCTCAGGAGGAAGGCACGGGCTGACACCAAGCGTGACCCCGCGCATCAGGCGGCACGGGGTGTCCCAAGGACGCGCCGCAAGGCCAACCCCAACGGTCACCCCGTCCACCGCCTCCACTCACTGATCGCGTACCCATGTCCTCATTCTTCGCAGCCGAGCCGGCCGCCGCCGGCCAGAACCTGATCGTCAACGATGGATTCTTCCCAGACATCGATGTCGACACGGCGACGGCCGCCATGCGGCAGGACGGCACGGTGACGGCTGGGCGGCTGCGGGCTGCCCTGGTCGAAGCGGCGCTGTCCGTGAACGCGGATCTTGGCGCGTGGCGTGCCGAGCAGCAGGCAGCCGGCTACGAGACGCTGGAATCGGTGCCTTCGGCACAGATCGACAGCAAGTCCGCGCACCTACACCGTTATTTGCGGGCGGTGTACTGCGAAGCACGAGCTGGCCTGATCGAGCGGTACCGGGATTACGACGCCACGGCGGTCGGCGACCGCAAGGCGGAGGCGCTGATGCAGGCGGTGGAGGATTTGCGCCGGGATGCGCGCTGGGCGACCAGCGACATCGTGGGCCGGCCGCGCAGCACGGTGGAGTTGATCTGATGCGGGTGATAGCCATGCAGGGCGACACCGTGGATGCGATCTGTCATCGCATCTACGGCCAGACCGCCGGCATCACCGAGGCGGTTCTCGAAGCGAACAGGGGCCTGGCTGATCTCGGCCCGGTTCTTCCCCACGGCACGGTCGTAGACCTGCCCGACCTACCTCAGCAGGCTGACGTGCAGCGCGTCCAGCTCTGGGACTGACCCCAAGGAATGAATCATGGCTGAACCCATCTCCGCCAGCTCGACGGCCGCCCTCGCGGTGACCGGCATCGGCGCGATCACGCTGGTGCCAGGCGTCGACGCGGCCACAGTGCTGGGCGCGTTCGCGGGCGCCGCAGTCTTCGCCCTGAATTCGGACGAGCTGACCACCGGCAAGAAGATTGCCTTCCTCATGCTGTCCATTGTGATGGGGTGGCTCGCCGCGCCGCTGGCCGCATCACTCATCGCGCGGATCTTGCCGGCCGACACCGAAGTCAGCCACGGCGTGGGTGCGCTGGTCGCATCGGCCGTGCTGGTGAAGCTACTGTTGGCGCTGATCCGGCTCGCCGACAACAGCGACCGCTTGGTGGCGCTCATTCGGGGCAACAGCGACGGAGGTGCCAAGTGAAGACGCTCTACGTGTTTCAAGCGCTTCTGTGCGCGCTGATTGCCATCCGGCTGCTGTTCTTCCGCCGCAATGGCGCGGCCCATCGCCCGTGGGCCGCGCGACTGGCCTACGCCCTGATCGTGATGGCCGGCGCCGTCGCCATCGGCGTAGCGTTCGAACGCTATGAATGGGCGCTGCTGGCGCTCAACGGCATCACCGCCATCCTCTGCGTTGCCATCTACGCCGTACGCGGCAATGTGGTCGAGCTGTTCCGCATCACCGGGCTCAATACGGATGGAGATGGGGAGTCCCTTCTGCTGCGCGTGCTTCGGAGATCCAGCCATGACGCTACTGCGACGCGGTGATGTTGGCGCCGAGGTGCGCGAGCTGCAGCGCCTGCTGCGCGTGCGTGGCGCCCGTATCGAACTGACCGGCGCCTTCGATGACACAACTGCGGCGGCCGTGGTGTTTGCGCAGACCCGCTACGGCCTGGTTGTGGACGGAGTGGCCGGACCGAAGACGCTGCTGGCGCTGCAGCTCGACGGGCGCATCCCCGGCCACCTAGGCGCTGAAGACCTGCGCCGGGCAGCAGCAACGCTGGATGTGAAGCTGGCTGCCGTGCGTGCCGTGAACGAGGTGGAAAGCCAAGGCCCAGGGTTCCTTCCCGATGGCCGGCCGATCATCCTCTTCGAACGCCACATCATGTACCGGCAACTGCGCGCCGCCGGCCATGACGCGGATCAGCTCGCGCGTCAGTACCCGAACATCGTGAATCCGGTCCGTGGCGGATACATGGGCAAGGCGGCGGAGCACATGCGGCTGGCGCAAGCCGCAGGCCTTGACCAGACGTGCGCCTTGGCGTCGGCCAGCTGGGGCATGTTCCAAATCATGGGCTACCACTGGGAACGCCTTGGCTATGCCAGCGTGCAGGACTTCACCGACGGCATGCGCCGTGGCGAGGCCGAGCAGCTCGATGCCTTCGTACAGTTCATTGCGACGGATCCCACCCTGCACAAGGCGCTGAAGGGTCTGAAGTGGGCCGCATTTGCCTCTGGCTACAACGGCCCGGCGTACAAGGACAACCTTTACGACGTGAAACTGGCCCGCGCCTTTACGCGTTACGAGGCCGAGGAACAGGTACCCGCATGAACCGGCCGCTTGCTATTGCGTTGGCTGCTGTCGTCACCCTGGTGGCGGCAGCTGGCGCCGGTGCGTGGTTCACGGACCGGTACAAGAATTCAATCCAGCGTGCCGCCACAGCTGAAACGCTGGTGGCATCGCTGCGCGCCCAGCTCGACAACACCGATGCGGGTGTAGTCGAGGTCACCAAGTATGTCGACCGCGTGCAGACCATCCGCGTGAAGGGCGACACCATCGTCAAGGAGATTCCCCGTTATGTCACGGTCGTTGCTGATGCCGCTTGCACTGTGCCTGGTGGCTTTGTCCGCCTGCACGACACCGCCGCCTCCGGTGGCGTGCTCGATCAGGATCCCCGAGGCACTGATGCGACCGCCTCAGGCGTTCCACTCTCTGCCGTCGCCGGCACCGTCGCCGACAACTACACCACCGGCCACATCAACGCCGCTCGACTGACAGCGCTGCAGGACACCCTGCGCGCACAGGGCGTGACGATCATCGGGGAGCCTGCACAATGAGAAAGCCTGTGGAGCTGCGCGCGGCGATCACCGCTGCCGTGGCGGATCTAAAGCGCAATCCGGACAAGCTGCACCTGTTCGTGGAAGAAGGCCGCGTCGTGGCCACTGGCGCGAAGACCATCTCGTTCGAATATCAGTACACGCTGACGCTGCTGGTGACGGACTTTGCGGAGAGCGCAGACGCCATCATGGTGCCGGTGATGGCCTGGCTGCGCGCGAACCAGCCGGAACTGTTCACGAACCCCGACCGGCGGCCGGATGGCTTCAAGTTCGAGACGGACATCCTGAGCCACGACTGTGTCGACTTGCTGATGCGTATCCCGCTGACCGAGCGGGTGATCGTCAAGGTGGTGGAAGGACGTTACAGCATCACGCACGCGCCGGAGCCGGTGAACGAGTTCGATGACCCATCCGGCTGGCAGCTGCCTGCACCATGAACAGCCTGGAAGACCTGACCGCATGGGCGGGCGCTTTGCTACACAAGCTAGATGCCGGCGAACGACGCGCCCTGCTGCGCGCCGTCGCTGGAGAGATGCGGCGCCGTCAGACAGTGCGGATCGCCGAACAGTGCAATCCAGATGGTTCGGCCTATGAGCCACGTAAGCCGCGCCTGAGGCAACGCACAGGCCGTGTGCGCCGGGCGATGTTCATGCGCCTACGCACCTCCCGTTTCATGAAAGCCCAGTCCGATCCGAACAGCGCGGTGGTGACCTTCATCGGCAATGCTGAGCGGATTGCCGCTGTTCACCAGTTCGGCCTGCGAGACCGGGTGAACAAGGGAGGACTCGAAGTGCTGTACGCGAAGCGGGAGCTGCTCGGCTTCGCCGATGGGGATGTCCAGCAGCTGGTCGAGATGATTCTGAACCATCTGGTAACGTAGCCGGACCGAGAACTGCTGGTCGTCAAAGCTTGTAGCTATCCGGTTCAAGCGGTGGCAGCAAGTGATAGAACGGGTCACCATATCCGAAGTTTATGGCGCTCTTGTCGCCCTGCCTTCGCTGAGGTGTGAATAGCGCGCTGCGAATAGCAAAATCGACCGAAACAAACTCGCCGACTACTGCGTGGTGATATAGCTGCAGGGCCAGGAACTGCGCTGCGATTGCATTCAATGCAGCACCAAGCGTCGCATTTGAGAAGTACTCCGAACGCTCGTGTTTGAGTTTGTTGTAGCTCATATTCCACCAATGTGGTCGCGTCTCCGCTGTCCATTCCTTCCATGGCTGCAAAGTCAAGCTATACCGAGGAATCGCTACCTCACATTTCGTGAGGTCCGGATACTTGCCAAGGAGAGTGGGCAGGTAGTCCTTGATGTTTCCAGCTGGAGAAGACGGGGCGAGATGCTTGCAGAGCTCCCTAAAAATCGAATCGACTTCGCTAGCTGCGAGAACGATCAACTTCGCAAACTCGTTTGAATAGCAACTGAAGTTTGCTTCATCGAATTCAACGTAGCGCGTTGCTGCCATCAGTTCCGCTTCGACGGCAAGGAAGTAGTTCCAGTGCTTTGGGGTGGTTGGCATAGTGGTTTTTGGCGATGTTCTGGCAATAGCGAAGTAGACACAAGCTTCGAAGCCCTGGGATTCTACGCGTACGCCGAGCGGCCTCCATCCTGAGTGGTCCACAACGTCGTTGTTGTCGCACGAGGTGATACAACATCAATCGACTGACTTACCCGCGCGCGCAAGGCACGCTTGCGGGTATGAACTCCGTTGAAATCCTCCGCCTGATTGAGAACCTGCTACGCACTGGTACTGTTGCCGAGGTCCAGCATGGCAAGCCCCCGCGCGTCCGCATCAAATCCGGCGGGCTCGACACGGACTGGCTCCCGTGGGCTGAGCGCCGTGCCGGCGGCACGCGCACGTGGAGTCCACCGACAGTCGGGGAGCAGGTGCTGCTCTTCTGTCCCAGCGGCGAGCCGCGCAACGGCATCGTGCTGTGCGGCATCCCTTCCGACGCCAACGATACGCCGAGCCACAGCCCGGACGAAACCGTCACGCTGTATCCAGATGGCGCGATGACGACTTACAACCACGTTACCGGCACCCTGACAGTCGCCGGCATTCAGAAGGTCATCGTAGAGGCCGCCACCAGTGTCCTGGTGAAGTGCCCGGATACCACCATCGATGGCAACTTGACCGTCAAGGGCTTGCTCTCTTACCAGAACGGCATCGCAGGCAAGGGCGGCGCCAACGGCAACGTCATCACCGGCGACTTCAACCACGAGGACGGCAAGCTCTCGTCCAACGGTGTGGTGCTCGATGACCATGGCCACGGCAGCGTGCAGCGTGGTGGCTCGTGGACAGAGGGCACGCGATGACCTACTACGGGCTCAACAGCGCGACAGGCCGTGCCATCACGGATCTGGATCACATCTGGCAGTCCATCCGCGACATTCTCACCACGCCGGAAGGAACGCGCCCAATGCGGCGCACCTACGGCTCCCAGGTGCCAATGCTGATCGACCAGCCGCTAAACGATGTCACCCAGCTGCGCGTGATGTCCGCCGCTGTCGCGGCCATCGTGAATTGGGAACCCCGCGTGCAGGTCAACTCCGCATCGTTCGTGATCGACGGCGAAGGCGCCATGACGGTGGATCTGGATGCGGATCGCATCGACGGTGCCCGTAGCACGCCGCTCGGTACGCTTTCCATCCCCCTGCGCGAGGCCAAGGCATGACCACGCCCATTGATCTTTCCCGCCTGCCGGTACCGGATGTGGTCGAGAACATCGACTACGAAACCATCGTTGCCGAACGCAAGGCCTACTACGTCAGCCTATTTCCCGTCGCTCAGCAGGCCGACGTCGCACAGACGCTCCAGCTCGAATCCGAGCCCGTCGTGAAGCTGATCGAGGAGAACGCCTACCGCGAGACTGTGCTGCGTCAGCGCGTCAATGACGCGGCGCGTGCGCGCATGCTCGCCTATGCCAAGGGTAACGACCTCGAACACGTCGCCGCGAACTACAACGTGGAACGCCTGGTGGTGACGCCCGAAGACGACAGCACCGAGCCGCCCACGGCCGCCGTGATGGAAGAGGACGATTCGCTGACCGAGCGCACCCAGCTCGCCTTTGAAGGCCTGTCTACCGCCGGGCCGCGAGAAGGCTATAAGTTTCATGCCCGCAGCGCCGACGGGCGGATCGCCGATGTCAGTGCGATCAGCCCCGCCCCGTGCGAGGTTGTCGTTACCGTTCTCGGCATTGATGGCGACGGCAGTGTTGGTCAGGACGTGCTGGGCAACGTGGAAGCGGCACTCAGCGACGAAGACGTGAGGCCATTGGCCGACCGGCTGACCGTTCAATCGGCCCAGATCACCCACTATGCAATCGACGCCACGGTCTACACCAAGACGAACGGTCCGGAGCGCGAGCTGGTGTTGGCCGAGGCCGCGAAACGCCTGGACGCTTATCGAAAGGACAGCCGCCGGCTCGGCCGCGATATCGACCGCTCAGCAATCAACAGCGCGCTTTTCGCCGAGGGCGTGTCGCGCGTCGAGATTCGGCAGCCTGCGGTAGACGCAGTGCTTGATGAGACGCAAGCCGCCTACTGCACCGCCGTGAACATCGTGGACGGGGGCGCGCGTGAGTAGGCTCCTGCCCCCTAACGCTACGCAGGTTGAGCGGAATATCGCCACCGCCGGCGCCGCCATCGAGCGTGTGCCGGTGCCGATCCGCGATCTGGGTGATGCGGGCAAGTGCGCTGCGAGTGTGCTGCCCTTCCTTGCATGGGAAAGGTCCGTGGACCGCTGGGATCCGAGCTGGCCCGAAGGAACGAAGCGGGCGGTGATCGACGCCTCGTTCTTCGTGCATCAGCGCAAGGGGACAGTCGGCGCGATCCGACGCGCCATTGAGCCGCTCGGTTACCTGATCCGCGTCGTGCCCTGGTACGACATGAACCCGGAAGGACCACGCGGCACCTTCCATCTCGATGTCGGCGTGCTGGACACCGGCATTACCGAAGAAATGTATGCCGAGCTGGAGCGCCTCATTGACGACGCCAAGCCACTGTCCCGGCACCTGACCGGACTGGCCATCAGTGTCGAGACGCGCGGCGCGGTGCGTTACGCCGGCCTGCCGCTGCTCGGCGACGTCATCACCGTCTATCCATATTCCCCGGAACCCGTCGAGGTCTGTGGCGCTTCGTTCTATGCGGGCGCGGCGCACCTGGTCGACACGATCACCGTCAACCCTCTGTAAGCCATGGCTCAAACCTATTTTCTGCTCCCCACCGCTGACGGCGAGGCGAAACTCGCGAATGCACAGGCACTCGGCATTCCCCTGAAGCTCACGCACATGGCTGTGGGTGACGGAAATGGTGCTCTACCCGTGCCAAGCCGGGATCGTAAGACGCTGATCAATGAGAAGCGTCGCGCGCCGATCAATTCGCTGACGCAAGATCCCGCCAACTCAAGCCAGATCATTGCCGAGCAGGTCATACCTGAAGACGTAGGCGGGTGGTGGATCCGCGAGGCCGGCCTGTTCGATGAAGGCGGCACGATGATCTACTACAGCAACATCCCCGAGACCTACAAGCCGCAGCTGGCGGAAGGGTCTGGGCGCCAACAGATCGTCCGGCTGGTCTGCCTCGTAACGAGCGGCGCCACGGTCGAGCTGAAGATTGACCCAGCCATCGTGCTCGCCACGCGCGCCTATGCTGACGCACAGGCAACCCTTGCCCGCGCATATGCTGACGCGCAGGTTGCGCTGGCGCGCACTTATTCCGATACACAGATTGCCGCGGAACTGGCGAAACTCGACAGCAAACAGTCCGTGCTGGTCGCCACTACCGCACCGCTGGCCGCCCTGTCGGGACTGCAGACTGTCGACGGCGTTGTGCTGACGGCCGGCGCACGGGTTCTGGTCAAGGATCAGGCCGCAGGCAGCGACAACGGGATTTACGTAGCAGCGGCGGGCGCATGGACTCGCGCGGCCGATGCCGATGCCAGCATCGAGGTCACGCCTGGTCTCTTCGTCACGGTCGAGCAGGGCAACGCCAACGCGGACTCCGTCTGGCAGCTGGTCACGGACAGCCCCATCACACTGGGCACCACGGCCCTGGCATTCGAGATGCTGGGCGGAAAGACCGGCGTAGCGGCCGGCACCTATAGCCGCGTGACGGTGAACGCCCGAGGCCAGGTCATCGGCGGCGTCAACTCCGGCACGGCCGACGACTATGGTCTGTCTGCCGACCTCGCCTTGCCGCTATCCGCGCTTCCCTTCCCGACGATCGACACGGCAAGCAATGTCATCCCTGCCACCGGCGCAACGGTCGGAGGAACTGGCGGCACGGTTTCGATTCCGGCAGGCTATGCGTTCGCGCTCGGCAAGGAAATCGTCGCCGGCAAGACTGCGCGGCAAGTCATGGCGGGCACTGTGGCGTGGTCCTCCCCTAACCTCGACGTCAATAGCACCTACTACCTGCGCGCTCAATTCGCTAACGGCGCTCTCACGTTCTACGTACAGAAGGGAACCGACGCCGACACCATTCCGGCGTCGCTGAAAGGCACCGCGAACGCGGCGAACGGCGGCGGCTTTGATAGCACACCGCTTGACATGCTGATTGCAAAGGTCGTCACCGGTGCCGCAGGTTCTTTGCCGACCGTGACCGTGCTTGCAAACAAGGCCACGCTGTCTTTCCAGCTTCAATACACCACGCCGGTCACCACGGACGCCACAGGCGGGTTCTTCATTTCGTATTCCGTCAACGTCAATTGGGCGCGCACGCCGAAGGTCGTTGCATCCCTCGGTTACGACATCACCACCATTACGACCACCGGTGCGCTGGATCGCATGTTGCTCAACGGGCAATCCGTTTCCCGCTACCGACTGTCGTGGGATGCGCAGTTTGACTGCACCGTATCTACGGTCGGCGGCGTCTATGCACAACTCAATGCCCTGGGAGTGGCATAACCATGAAGAAAGTCATTATCGATAAGGGTCGCGTGGCCGGCGTGCTGATCGGCGATGTAGCCGGCGTTTCTGCACCCGACGAGGTGCAGATCGGCTGGTCATATGACGGCGTGAAGTTCACCGCCCCGGCGAGCTCTTCCCTGACTGAGATTCGCGCCCGCAAGTGGGAGGCAATCAAGGCCGAGCGGGACCGTCGCAAAGCATCCGGGGTGTTGGTCTCAGGCCAATGGTTTCATTCGGACGCGGACAGTCGCATCCAATGGCTCGGCATCAAGGACACTGCGCGCGATCTGCTCGCGGCTGGCAAGGCCGATGCCGAGCCGGTGCCGGTACTGGGCCAGCCGCTCCAATGGAAGACACTCGGCGGCGAATTCGTTGCCGTGACAGTACAGATGGCGCTCGATGTGGTCAACGCGACCAAAGAGCTGGATGCCCGTCTGTTCGCCATCGCCGAGCAAAAACGACTGGAGGTGGAGGCATCCACCGACCCCGTCTCGTACAACACGGCTGCGGGCTGGCCGGCCACCTTCGAGGGCTGATCATGTCGACCGTCCGACTGTTGTTCTCCACGACGCACTGGCCGCTATCCGCCGCGATCCGCGTTGCGACGTGGTCGAGGTGGTCACACGTTGCTTTGGTCGACGGTGACAGCGTGATCGAGGCGGTAGCGCTCCACGGCGTGAGACGCGCGCCGCTGGGCGATTCGATGACCCGCGCCGCGGACTTCGCCCTGGTGGACCTGCCCTGCCGTGAACCAGCTGCAGTGCTTGCGGCGGCGGCCAGTCAGATCGAGAAGCCGTACGACTACACGGCGCTGATCGGTCTGGCATTGCGGCGAGACTGGCAGCAAGACGATGCTTGGTTCTGTTCCGAGCTGGTGGCATGGGCGTTCGATGCCGCTGGCCAACCGCTTGTGCGTCCTGAGTTCCGCCGCCGCGTGTACCCGCAACACCTCTGGATGCTGCCGCCCGCAGCGCCAATTCCTCTGCTCATGCCCGCCTGATGTTGTGCGCCGCTGGCGTACAACATCCTTCGAGAGACAGCCTCGCGCGTGCGCAGCATCCTACTGGGACGATCCCACCATCGTCAGGACCACTCCCGGAGGACTGCATGCCATCTGACTACCACCACGGCGTACGTGTCGTTGAAATCAACGAAGGCACCCGCCCCATTCGTACCATCTCGACCGCCGTGCCCGGCATCGTCTGTACCGCTGACGATGCGGACGCGACGGTCTTCCCCCTCAACAAGCCGGTATTGCTCGCCAGCCCCATGTCGTCGCTCGGCAAGGCTGGGGATACGGGCACGCTGGCCAAGACGCTCGACGCGATCACCGACCAGGCCAACCCGCTGACCGTGGTCGTGCGCGTGGCCAAGGGGGCGACCGACGCCGAGACCACCAGCAATCTGATCGGTGGCACCGACGCCAACGGCCGCTTCACCGGCATGAAGGCCCTGCTGTCGGCCAAGAACAGCCTGGGCGTCACGCCGCGCATTCTCGGCATCCCGGGCATGGACAGCCTGCCCGTGGCCACGGAGCTGGCCAGCATCGCCCAGAAGCTGCGCGCGTTCGCCTATGTGTCGGCGTTCGGCTGCGAAACCAAAGAAGAGGCCGTCGCCTACCGCGACAACTTCGGTCAACGCGAGCTGATGACCATCTGGCCAGACTTCATCGGCTGGGACACGGTATCCAGCGCAGACACCACGCTGTTCGCCACGGCGCGCGCGCTCGGCCTGCGTGCCAAGCTCGACAACGACGTGGGCTGGCACAAGACGCTGTCGAACGTGGCCATCAACGGCGTCACGGGCCTGTCCAAGGACGTGTTCTGGGATCTGCAGGATCCGGCCACCGACGCCGGCTATCTGAACCAGAATGACGTCACCACGCTGATCAACTTTCAGGGCTTCCGTTTCTGGGGCTCGCGTACCTGCAGCTCGGATCCGCTCTTCCAGTTCGAGAACTACACCCGCACGGCACAAGTGCTGGCGGACACCATGGCAGAGGCACATGCCTGGGCCATGGATCTGCCGATGACGCCGTCGCTGGTGCGAGACCTCGTGGAAGGCATCAACGGAAAGATGCGCACGCTGACGCGTAACGGTTACCTGCTCGGCGGTTCCGCCTGGTACGACCCGGAGTTCAACCCCAAGGACTCGCTGAAGGATGGCCAGCTCGGCATCGACTACGACTACACGCCGGTACCGCCGCTGGAAAACCTGACGCTGCGCCAGCGCATCACCGACCGCTATCTCATGCAATTCGCGCAGGCCGTCAACGCGTAAGCGTCCGAGCTGCCAACACCTGAAAGGGAACTGCCATGGCATTGCCACGCAAACTCAAAAACTTCAATGTCTTTCACAACGGCGAGAGCTTTGTGGGGGAATGCGAGGAACTCACCACCCCGAAGCTGGCGCGCAAGCTGGAAGAGTATCGGGCGGGCGGCATGAATGGCCCGGTCGATATCGATCTGGGGGCCGAGAAGATGGAGATGGAGGCCACCTATGGCGGCCTCATGCGCGCCATCTTCAAGGAATGGGGCATCACGTCTGTCTCGGGCGTCCTGCTGCGCTTTGCCGGCGCGTTCCAGCGCGATGACGAGAGCGACACGGACTCTGTCGAGATCATCGTTCGCGGCCGTCACACCGAGCTGGACATGGGGAACGCCAAGGCCGGCGACAACAGCCAGTTCAAGGTCAAGTCGTCGGTCAGCTACTACAAACTGACCGTCAACGGCGAAGTCTGGTGCGAGATCGACCACGAGAACTTCATCGAGGTCATCTTCGGTGTCGATCGCCTGGCCGGCCAGCGCCGCGCCATGGGCCTGTAACGAGCCCTCACGCGGGCCGGCCTTCGGGCTGGCTCGTTCCTGCATCCCTGTCTTCTGGAATCCAACGCCATGACCCAACCGACCTCCACCGATATCACCCTCGATAGCCCCATCAAGCGCGGCGAGCAGACCATCAAGTCCATCACGGTACGCAAGCCCGGCTCGGGCGAGCTGCGCGGCTGCAGCCTGGTCGACCTGATGCGTATGGACGTGACTGCGCTGCACACCGTGCTGCCGCGCATCACCACGCCCACGCTCACCCAGCACGACGTGAGCAAGCTGGATCCTGCGGACCTGACCCAGTTGGGAACGGCGGTGACCGGTTTTTTGCTGCCGAAGTCGGCCAAGGAGGAAAACTTCCAGACCGAGTCGAGCACGCCATCGCAGACGTTGCAGTAATTTTTCACTGGCCCCCAGAGGTGATGTACGCCATGGGGGTCGCAGAGCTGATGGAATGGCGCGAGCGCGCCTACGAACGTAGCGGATCCGACGAATGAGCACACCCCGTAACCTCAGGCTGGAAGTCGTGCTGCAGGCCGTCGACCGCATGACGCGTCCATTTCGCGCCATCATGGGCAGCAGTTCCGATCTAGCCAAGGCCGTCAAGGCCACCCGCGACCAGCTCAAGGATCTGAACCGGGCACAGGCCAACATCGACAGCTTCCGAAAACTGTCCAAAGACGCCGCGATCACCGAGAACCAGCTGGGCGGCACGCAGGCACGTGTGAAGGCCCTGGCACAGGAGATCGCGGCGGCCGACAAGCCCACTGCGGCCATGGCGCGGGCATTCCAGACGGCGGTGCGGGAAGCCCAGGCGCTCAAACAGCGCGGCGGCGAGCTGCAGCAGAACCTTGCCGCAGTGCGCGGCCGGCTCGATGCCGCCGGCATCAGCACGACAAGCCTCGGCCAAGCGCAGCGCGACCTCCGCAACCGCATCGACACCACCTCGCAGGCACTGGCGCAGCAGCAGGCGCAGCTCCGTGCAGTGGGGGAACGCCACCGGCTAATGGCGGCCGCACAGTCGCAGTACCAGAAGGGGATGGCCACCCGGAATGCCATGCTCAATGCCGGCGCGTCCACGGCGGCCGCCGGCGGCATTGTGCTGACGCCCATCGCCAAGGCCGTCAAGGATTACGTCACGTTCGAAGACGCCATGCTCGGCATCGCCAGGCAAGTGGACGGCGCGCGGGATCCCAGCGGCAAGCTGACGGACATCTACTACGACATGGCGCGGCAGATCCGGCAGCTTGGCAAAGAGCTGCCGATCCCCACGGCGCAGATCGCAGAGATGGTGACGGCCGGCGCACGCATGGAGGTGCCCCGTAACGAGCTGATCGAGTACACCCGCACTGTGGCGATGATGGCCACCGCATTTGACGCGGTGCCGGATGAGATCGCCGAGAGCATGGGCAAGGTCGCCAAAAACTTCCGAATCCCGACCAACGCCATCATGGGGCTGGCTGACACGATCAACTATCTGGACGACAACGCGATCAGCAAAGGCAATGACATCATCAACGTCATGAACCGCATCTCTGGCGTCGTGTCGGGAGTGGCCATGCCGGTGAAGGATGCCGCCGCGCTCGCCTCCACGCTGCTGACGCTGGGCGAGCGTACCGAGACGGCCGGCACCGCCATCAACGCCATCGTCCAGAAGTTCGCCGCTGCCGAGAAGGGCACCAAGAAGTTCCACGCCGCCGTGTCGGAAATCGGGCTGACCACGTCTGAAATCCAAAAGGGCATGGCCACGAACGCCACGGGCACGCTGTTCAAGGTGATCGAGGCCGTGCGCAAGCTGCCTGCCGACAAGCGCATTGGCGTCATGGTCGAGCTGGTAGGTATGGAGCACTCGGACACGCTTGCAAAGCTGGTCGACAAGCCCGAAGAGTTCGACCGCCAGCTGAAGCTGGCCAACGGCTCGAAGGCCGAGGGCTCGATGTCCCGCGAGTTTTCTGCGCGCCAAGACACCATCTCTGCACGCTGGCAGCGCCTGCAAAACCAGATCTTCAACACCAGTAGTGCCGGCGGCGAAGTCCTGCGCTCGACGCTGGTCGACCTGATGAACACGGTGGGCCGCCTGGTCGACCGCTTCAATGCGTTCGCGGAGGCGCATCCGCAGCTGGTCGGCTGGCTCATCAAGGGCGCTGCTGCGGTCGGTGTGCTGCTGACGGTGATGGGCGGCCTGACGCTGGCACTGGCTGCCGCATTTGGTCCTATGGTGATTGCGCGCTACGGCATGGCGATGCTGGGCATCCAGTTCGGTGGTGGCGTGGGCATCGTTGCGCGGCTGGCCGGGGCTTTCAACTTCCTGATGACGGTCTTCAGTTTCGTGGGGCGGGTGTTCCTGCTGAATCCCATTGGGCTGGCTGTGACTGCCATTGGCGTGGCGGCGTTCCTGCTCATCAAGTATTGGGATCCCATCCGCAATTTCTTCACCGGCCTGTGGGCGCAGGTGACTACGGCGTTTCAGGGCGGGCTGGGCGGCATCCTGTCGCTGATCGCCAACTGGTCGCTGATGGGCGCGCTCTACAACATCGTCGCGCCCGTGCTGCGCTGGTTCGGCTTCGACCTGCCGGAGAAATTCAGCGAGTTCGGCGCGAACCTACTGCAGGGGCTGGTGAACGGCATCACGAGCCGTGTGGGCGCCGTGCGCGAGGCCATCGTGTCCGTGGGCGACAGTGTGGTGGGCTGGTTCAAGGAGAAGCTCGGCATCCACTCGCCAAGCCGCGTGTTTGCTGACCTGGGCGGCTACACCATGAGCGGGCTGGAACAGGGTCTCGCGCAGAACCAGCGCGGCCCGCTCGATGTGGTGTCCAAGGTGGCCAGCTCCATGGCAGGGATCGGTGCCGGCATCGCCATTGACACCGGATCGGCTGCAGCCGGCATCAGCATCGACAACCGTCCGCCCATCTCGGCCGCATCTCGTACGGGCGCTGCCGCAATTCCTGTAGCGTCCACGCCAGTCGTCATCAACATTCACCCGCCCGCCGGCGCAGACGAGCAACTGATCGCCCGCCTGGTGGCCGAGAAGATCGAGCGGCTGGAGGCACAGAAGAGCGCACGCTCCCGGTCGCGGCTTACCGACAAGGATTGACCCATGATGATGGCTCTCGGGTTGTTCGTCTTCGCACTGGAGACGGCGCCCTATCAGGAATTCCAGCAGCAGATCGGCTGGCGCCACCCGTCGAACAACCGGGTGGGCCAGCGCCCCTCACGGCAGTTCACCGGGCCAGATGACGAGACGGTGACGCTTTCCGGCGTATTGCTGCCGGAAATCAGCGGCGGCGACAACACTATCGAGGTGCTGCGCATGATGGGCAATCTCGGGCTGTCCTATGTGCTGATCGAAGGCACAGGACACTACTACGGCATGTTCGAGATTGATTCGCTTGCGGTGACCCGTACCCTTTTCTTCAAGGATGGCAAAGCACGCCGCATCGAGTTCTCGCTAAAGCTGACGCGCGTGGATAGCAAGCTCGAACAGATCATCGGCGAGGCCGTCATGAACCTTGCCAGCAGCGTCGCTTCCAGCATTCTCTGAACGCCATGGAACTATCTACCGTATTGGAGTCCATCGTCACCAAGGCCGCGGTGCCGGTGTATCGTCTGCGGCAAGGCACCAAGGACATCACCAACCGCTTTGCCGGCCGCCTCATTTCGCTGACCCTCACCGACAACCGCGGCTTCGAAGCCGACCAACTCGATATCGAGCTGGACGATGCGGACGGCATGCTTGCTCTGCCTGACAAGGGCACCATGCTGTCGCTCGGGATCGGCTGGGCGGACACGGGCGTGGTCGACAAGGGCCAGTACAAGGTGGACGAGCTGGAGCACTCGGGCCCGCCCGACCGCCTGACCATCCGTGCTCGCAGCGTCGACCTGTCTGGCGGCATGACCACCCGCAAGGAACGCTCGTTCCGGGGCCAGACCATCGGCGCCATCGTTGGCGGCATCGCGGCGAAGAACGCTCTGGCGTCCGTGGTTGCGCCCACGCTGCTCGGACTTGTCATCGACCACATCGACCAGACCGGCGAATCGGATGCCAACTTCCTGACCCGCCTGGCGAAGGACCACGACGCCATCGCCACGGTGAAGGCCGGGAAGCTGCTGTTCATCAAGACGGGGGATGCCAAGAGCGCCACCGGGATCAAGCTGCCCACGGTTGAACTCACGCGGGCCAGCGGCGACACCCACAGCTTCCTGATCGCCGACCGGGAGAACTACAACGGCGTGAAGGCGTACTACCAGGACGCGCGGCGCGCGGTGAAGGGCGACGTGGTGATCGACGCGTCCAACGCGGTGAAGGTGGTCACCAAGCCGGCGCCGACGAAGAAGCGCAAGAAGGGGCAGAAGAAGACGGTGGCCGATGTGATGGCCAACCCCAACCCCGACAACGTGAAGGTGTTGCGCCACACCTATGCGTCGAAGACGAATGCCGAGCGTGCGGCGCGTGCCGAATGGCAGCGTATCCAGCGTGGCGTTGCATCGTTCCGCATGACGCTCGCACGCGGCCGGCCGGAGCTGTTTCCCGAGCTGCCCGCCGTGGTGCGCGGGTGGAAGCCGCAGATCGACAGTACGCGCTGGATCATCACCCGCGTCACGCACAACCTATCGGACCACGGCTACACCACGACGCTGGAGCTGGAGATCAAGCCGACCGAGCTGACCGACAACGGCTAGACACGCAATGTTGTTGTGGGTGCAGTATCGACAACACGTAGGGAATGCGCGCCTCGCGCGCGCACGGCATCATGGTCTGGCTCCATGACGTATGACGCGCGCATCGCGCATCGGAAGGAATGGGGGGCCTCGCAAGGGGCGCGCCGGTTAGTTACCGGCACCGGAGAAAAAGACGCGGCGACGTGGTCGATGTTGGAGCACCGGCCCCGCCCCGTCCCAGCAGACGCAGCCTGCCAGTTCGGCCAGGGCCGCGCCACCTCGCGAGGCGCCGGCATCCTAGCACATCGCTGGAAGAGCAAAGAAATGCAGGAAATCCGCTGCGGCAGCTGCAACCGTAAGCTTGGCATGGGCGAATATGTTCGCCTGGCCATCAAGTGCCCACGATGCGGCACGATGAACCAACTGAGGGCCGAGCGCCCCGCACCAGAAAGCCCGCGAGCTTCGTGTACTGGAGATGCCATCCATGAACCCGACCGCCAACGCGCCGGCCCAACTCGACCACCTCTATCGCAGCAACGCGCTAGACATGCTGCGCGGCCTGCCTGACAAGTCCGTCGACCTGTTCTTCACGGATCCGCCCTATTCGTCGGGCGGCCTGCATGCCAACACGCGTGCGCAGGCGCCCGGCGCAAAATACATCGGCCGCGACGTGAAGACCGTCTATCCCGAGTTCCACCACGACAACAAGGATCAACGCTCTTGGACGTTCTGGTGCATGAGCTGGCTGGGCGAGGCGTTCCGGGCCACGAAGGACAGCGGCCAGCTCGTCTGCTTCGTGGACTGGCGCCAGTTGCCGAGCCTGACCGATGCCATTCAGGGCGCTGGCTTCATCTGGCGCAGCATCGCGGTGTGGGACAAGATGTCCGGCGGCGCACGGCCTCGCCTGGGTGGATTCTCACAACAGGCGGAATTCATGGTGTGGGCGACAAAGGGATCGGTGCCCACCGACCATAAGGTGCATCTGCCGGGGGTGTTTTCCGAACGGTTGCCTCGACCCAAGCGGCATATGACCGAGAAGCCGATGGGACTGGCGCGAGAAGTGGTGCGCCTAGTGCCGCCGGGGAGCGTGGTGTGCGACCCGTTCGCCGGGTGTGGTACCTTCCTCGTGGCCGCGAAAGAAGCCGGCCACCGGTGGCTCGGCTGCGAGCTTGAACCCGCCTATCACGAAGCGGCGAACAATCGCCTCACTGCGGCACTGCCATTGGCCGCCTGATTGGGGCCCGAGGTCAGCGTTCAATTACGCCGCTTGCATGCGACGGCCGGATTCAGTTGAACCATAGGCCACTGTCGGCACGGCCGTCGCAACGGCAGTACATGAAACGCTGCTTGGCGTACGTCCTCATGCCCGCAAGCCAGGCCGGCCGAGCTATGCCCGATCTGACGGCCAACTTGCGCTGCGGGAAGCAGACGCTGCAAGAACCGCACGACCCGTGCTGGGCTCTTTCTCGAGCTCGCAATCCTATGCGGGCACCAGCTTCTGGTACTTCGCGATGAGCGCCTTCCGCTTCGGCCCTCCGCCCTTCTGAGTTCGCCGCTCGAAGTATCCGTCCACCACTAAATCCAGAGTTACGCGGGCTGCTCCTGTTGACAAATAGCGTCCCTTTTTCCCCGCCCTTCCAACAAGTGGGGGATCCTCTGCCTCCAACTGCAGAAAAGCCTCATGCCCGCGATCCAGCAGGTGGCTGAGTTGATCCAGCGATTTGATGTCAGAGCGTTGGAGCTCCGCTATCAAAGGCTCCACAGCTTCGATTTTCGTGGTGCGGTCCGGGTACCTCTTTTTCAGGAAGGCATACAGGGTCTCGACATTAATTTCCGATGGCAACGAAGTGCTTTTAGTATCGACGGCTACCTGCAGTTCGCTCCGTAGTTCTTGGGCTCGCCTGTATATCTCTGCAAATTGCGTGTCGGCGACAAAGTAAAGACCGCTGAGCGCATAGAAGTCCTTCAGCAGATTTTTTGGAACCCCGGCGTCTGATTTATAGTCAAGATGGTGTGAAACCGCTGCCCAAGCGTCCATGCCAATGGTGCGTACTTGTACCTCAAATGGCATTTTCTTAATGTGATCGTATCTCGGTCCTCGAAGCTCTTCTGATAGCTGACAAATGTAGTGATCGGAGAGATATCCGAAATGGTCAACGTCGCTCCGCTCTGTTTTTCGATCCTCTTCCAAGACCTCAAAAGCTTGCGAAAGTAGCTTTCCAACGTCCGCCAACTGACTACGAAACAGACATACGACCCTCAGACCAACGATATCCCTGATTGAGTCGAGCACAGCATCGTCCGAACGAGGCTCGGAAAGCGTTGATTCGACACCAGCACTTCCGCTCTGACGCTCCAATTTCCCCAACACTGACTCCAGAGTTTTTACTCTTGAGGAAATGACATGGACTTTGATATCGGCTGCATCTAGCACCGATGTGAGACTATGCAAGGATTCGGTCTTCAGTTCGCCGAAACGGCTAAGACGAGTGTTGTAGACACGCTCTACCGATTCCATATGTGATTCTATTAATTGGATTCTCTTTTCCATATTGCCCCGTTGTCCGTTTGCTCACCGCGTCCATTTCCAAGCGCCCCGAAATTACGGGCGGGAACCCAGTACAGATAGGGCTGTGCACCACCAGCATCGTAGACACATTCGTAAGCGTCTCGTGTGCCCATATTTGAAACGGCACCAACTGAGAAATCCTTGCCTTCCCAGCGGCAGTGCAAGGGCGGCTCTTCCTTCGATATCGCACTGGTGATCAGTGCCATGATGCCAGTCGCCACGACTGTGCAGACGGGCACAACCCATCGGCGTGGGCCCGTCAACCAACGCTTAAAGCCACCGGCCGTAGTGCCGCCGTAGTCTTCAAGCAGGATGCGATATACGGCGTCTGGCTCGATACCTTCCGCGGCCGCTACGTCTTCCACCCGCCTGGCAAAACAGACGCGCTCGCGCATCGACAACTGCTGCTCCGCTACTTGCGTGTTCAGTGTCACGTTATTGACCTGATGAAACGTTTGTGGCGCTGTAAAGGTGGCACTCCCGCCAATGACCTGACCGACTTCCCCGTCGAACTTAAAACGCGTTTCCATGCTCGTTGTGAGACGGTCGCGCCGGATCGGATTTGCGTGCCTCTACGCCACCGTCACCTTGTGGTTATTGCGATAGAGACGGTATTCAACGGCAGTACAGCGGCGGCTGTAATTGCCACGTGAGGGGTATTGCGCCGGCGGGAGAGGGTTCACTCAGCCTTGGCCTTGCGCTTTGGCTTGCCGCTGACTTTGATCGTGAGGGCTTCGTTCTGGTGATAGTCGCCCTGGTTGACGCTGCCGACCCCGCCTTTGAAGACCATTTCCGTGCGGTGCTTTGTCGCGGCCTCTGGTTGCATACCGCCGATCAGCGCCAACACGCCAGCACGACCTCGTTCATCAAGTTTGCGATAGCCCGCGAGCACCATCTCCTCGTCCGGCTTCATTGCGCCACCGGAGCGCTGACCCGTTACCACGTACTGCACATCCAGTCCGTGCAGCGCGGCATCGGCAAAGAACGACGCGCGTGGCTCGCTCTTTCCTGATTCGTAGTCGCAATAGGTTCGGAACGCGACGCCGCCCTTTTTAGCCATCTCCGTTTGAGTGAGGCCAAGACGATCTCGTTCCTCCACCAGACGCGTGTGGATATGCATATTTCCGCTAACTGTTATTGACACATTGCAGATTTCTGCAATAATGCGTTTGTGCAACGCTAACTCACACAAGTATATCCGCCATGACCCAAGCCAAAACGCCCCGGACCCGCTCCCCTCGAGGCGTGCTCAGCGACAAGCCGGTATGCGTTCGCCTGCTCCCCGCAGAGCGGAAGAAGCTGGAACAGCTCGCCGTCAAGGAGAACCGTTCCGTGTCGAGCCTGGCCCGTCTGGTGCTGCTTGAGGGCCTTGCCGTCTACGAGAGCCGCTCGTCCTGAGCGTCGTCACCAACATTTCAATCGAGGACCGTATGTATCCCGATCCGAAACGAGTGCGCGACAACCGCATGGTGCTGCGCTTCAACGACTACGAGTTCGACCTCATCACAGCCCTGGCCAACTACCAGGGCGAGCAACCCGCCACCCTGCTGCGCCAGATCATCTTCCGCGAAGCCGAAGAGGTTCTGTCGCTTGGTTCGAATGTAGAGGCGCGTAGCGCCTGAACAAAGTCACTTTTGAGCTGCCGAGAAGATGCCGGACATCGAAATCCAACTGACCGAGCAACTGGAGGCAGTGCTGGAAGACATTCGCCAGCAGCAAGGACTGGCGACGCTAGAACAGGCCGCTGAATGGCTGGCCAAGTCCCGAATCAGGCGCACCGCAGAGCGCATGACGGGCAAACGCCGTGCTTTTAAATTGGTTGTACCTCCGGGGAAATCGCTGTGAAACTGACCTGCCCACATTGCGAATCGCGCATGAAGATCCGCACCAGCCGCGTGGTGTCGCTGCTCTCGAAAGAAAGCTACTGGCAATGCCCCAACGTTGACTGCGCCTATACCTGCAAGGCCATCACGTCTGTCATCACGACCATCGCGCCCAGCATGAAGCCGGACCCCAAAGCGTATCTGCCTGTCAGCCGCCCCCGTGGCGTAGCTGTGGACGACAGGCAGTTGGACCTGCTGAAGACCTGATCTAGGTCTCCCGCCCCTACCCCTGCTGATTCATACCGACGCGCCTCGTTTCCGGGGCGTGCGGGATTCCTTTTGCCCGAAGATTCATGAACCCAACCCGTAGCGACAACACGGATGCCATCCTGCGCGAGGCGGCCACACGTCTGCTCCGTGACTACAGCTTCAAATCGAAGCGTGGCGGCGAGAAGCTGGAGAACGGCGTATGCCCCTCCTGCGGCAAGAAGACGCTGTGGGCCTATGGCGAAGCGCCGTGGGTCGTGCGCTGCAACCGCCTGAACCACTGCGGTGCCGAGCTGCACATCAAGGATCTGTACCCCGATCTTTTCGAGAGCTGGTCCGACCGCTTCCAGCCGACACCGGAAGACCCGAAGGCCTCGGTGAACGCGTATATGCGCGACGCCCGAGGCTTCGACCTCGCCAAGGTGCGCGACTGGTACACGCAGGAGAGCTACTACAGCCACGAGCTGAAGATCGGCAGCGCCACCGTGCGCTTCCAGCTCGCACCAGGCGTCTATTGGGAACGCATCATCGACCAGGCGCACCGCTTCGGTGACCGCAAGGCTACCTTTCACGGTAGCTATGGTGGGATGTGGTGGCAGCCGCCCGGCAGCACGTTCACCGACGTCCAGGAGCTTTGGATTGTTGAAGGCATCTTCGACAACATCGCCCTCCTGCATCACGGCATCGCCGCTGCATCGGCCATGTCCTGCAACAACTATCCCGGCCTCGCGCTGCGCGGACTGGCTGAGCAATGCGCCGCCAACGGCAAGGACCGGCCAAAGCTGGTGTGGGCGCTCGATGGCGACAAGGCCGGCATCCGTTATGGCAAGCAATGGCTCAAGCGTAGCCGCGAGGAAGGTTGGGAAGCCTCCATTGCCGTACCGAAACAGGTGGGCGCCAAGAAGCGCGACTGGAACGACCTGCACCAGCTCGGCAAGCTGACTGACCACGATCTGGGCGAATACCGCTACCTGGGCGACCTGATCGCGGCGCCGACGCCGGCCGAGAAGGCACGCCTGATCTATGGACGCACCAGCATGAGCCAGTTTGCTTTTGACTTCGACAGCAAGCTGTACTGGTTCAAGGTGGATCTGGATGCGCTAACGAAAGAAATGGACGCGGTGCGGCATGCGCACCCCGACATGGACGAAGGCGACATCCGCGATGAAGCAATGCTCAAGGCAGGCACCATCACCAATATCGCCACATGCCTGCCCAGCGTCCTGTACTACCAGGCCAACGCCGCGACCGACGAAGCCTGGTACTACTTCCGCGTGGCCTTCCCTCACGATTCGGAGCCGGCCAAGAACACCTTCACCAGCTCGCAGATCGCCTCGGCCGGCGAATTCAAGAAGCGCCTGCTCGCCGTCGCGCCGGGTGCCTTCTACACGGGCTCCAACGGTCAGCTCGATGCGTATCTGAAGGAACAGATGCACCGCATCAAGAGCGTGCAGACCATCGATTACGTGGGCTACTCGAAAGAACACGGGTGCTATGTCTATGCGGATGTCGCGGTCAAAGACGGCAAGCTCTACTCGCTCAATGATGAAGACTTCTTCGATGTCGGCCGCCTGTCCATCAAGACCATCGGTGGATCGGCCGGCCTGTCCATCAACACGGACCTGAAGCGCCTGACCTACGACTGGGTAGAGCTGCTGTGGCGCGCGTTCGGCGCCAAGGCCATCGTGGCGCTCGCGTTCTGGCTGGGCAGCCTGTTCGCCGAACAGATCCGCGAAGGCGAAGGCATCAAGCAGAAGAGCTTCCCGTTCCTCGAAGTGGTGGGTGAACCGGGCGCGGGCAAATCCACGCTGATCGAGTTCCTGTGGAAGCTGTGCGGCCGTCGCGACTATGAAGGCTTCGATCCGTCCAAGTCGTCGCTCGCGGCGCGTGCGCGGAACTTCGCGCAGGTGTCGAACCTGCCGGTGGTGCTGATCGAAGGTGACCGTGGCGAAGACGGCGCCAAGGTGAAGGGTTTCGACTGGAACGAGCTGAAGACGGCCTACAACGGCCGCAGCACGCGGGCACGCGGCGTCAAGAATGCCGGCAACGAAACGTACGAGCCGCCCTTTCGTGGCAGCGTGGTCATCAGCCAGAACGCCGAAGTCAATGCGAGCGAGGCGGTGCTGCAGCGGATCGTCCACCTGTACTTCGACCGCTCTGGCCAGAGTCCTGACACCTTCGCCGCTGCACGGGCGCTGGAACAGACGGCCGTCGAAGACGTGTCGGGCTTCCTGCTGTCAGCGATCCTCAAAGAGAAGGACGTCCTGAGGTTGTTCGCGGAGCGCATGCCGCTCTACCAGGAGAAGTTGGCCGCCCATCCAGAGGTGAAGCACCAGCGCTTGGTAAAAAACCACGCGCAAATCATGGCGCTGGTTGACTGCCTGCCGGCCGTGATGCCGCTGCCTCTCGCGTATCGCGACGCCGCCCAGGCGCAGCTCGTGCGCATGGCAGTGGAGCGTCAGCAGGCCATCGGCGCCGATCACCCGCTCGTGCAGGAGTTTTGGGAGCTGTACGACCACATCGAGTCCGCCGAGGACGATCACGCGGTGCTCAACCACGCTCGCGGCGGTGGCGTCATCGCCATCAGCCTGCGCCATTTTGAACAGGTGGCCAATGACCGCCGCCTGAACCTTCCCCCGCTGACCGAACTGAAGCGCGTGCTCAAGACCTCGCGGGCACGCAAGTTCCTCGATCTTCGGGTGGTCAACAGCGCCATCAATGCGCGATTCAACACCGAGCATACCCATGCCCCAAAGCGCCCTGACACCGTCAAGTGCTGGGTGTTCGAGGACCGCTCGGGCAACACAGGAGCGTGAGCATGTCAAGTAAGCCCGTCGTCACCGATGCGCAGTTGCGGCACACCCATCGTGCTTTGCGAATCTCCACTCCGTTTGACGACATGTCGGACATGTTGCGCGCCGCAGTGGCGGCAGCTGCCCGCGCCATGGCGGCGCGCGAGGAGGCACACCCGCATGGCCCTCACACTGACCTGAAGCGTCGAGCTGCCGGCGACTTCGAAGACTGACACAAGGAGCACATCATGCCCGCAAGCAAACACCGGAAGAGTCGTCGCGTGCATCGTCCGCGCGAGAAATGCCTACCTTCTTGCTTTCGCTTCAGTTGCAAGGCTGAAACGGATCTTCAGCTCTTGCCCCATAGCGAGCTGAGCAAGATCCTCGACGGCACGGCCAAGGAATCCGCCTGGCACACACTCGCGTTTCGCATCAACGTCGGTCAGGCCATTGCCACCCTGTACTTCGCAGATAACGGGGAGCTGCGCGACGCGATGGACGCCGCTGTGATGGCCGTCGCGGGGGTGGGCAAGCGGTTCCGCGCGCGTGGCCGCATGGGCGTCAACGGCGACGAGTTCCGTGCCATTGGCCAAGGCCTGAACCTGACCGACGAGATGCAGAAAGCCTGCACGCGCCGCCAGCTGCTGGTCGCCACGCTGCAGGTGCATGACACCGCCACCGCCAGCGGCCCGGTCCAGACCGGCGATATCGCCTACATCGAGGAAAGAGCATGACCAACCACTCCCTTCCCGTTTCGACCTACGCCGAACGCGTGGCGCAGATCATCTGTAACGGCCTCTACCCCGAGGCAGCCACCATGGGAACTACCCTTGCCGACTTCCCGGCAACCACACGTCAGAACCTGCTCACGATTGCCGAGGCCATACTTGTCGAGGGGCCGCGCGTTGATCACCCTGCGCTGGAGTACGCCTGGTGGGTGTCCAGCTCGCCCGTGTTGGACGACCTAGCGCCAGCGCAGCTGATGGCCGGCCAGCCGCTAGATACGATGTCGGGTGCGCCCATAGAAGTCGGGGCGCACCAGGCCGCGCATCTCGAAAAGCCATGGCGCGCACGGTTGTCGATGCTGATCTATGCGCTGCAGTGGGCCGACCCCAGTAAGGGGATGGCATGACCTGGCGCCAGTACAACGGCCGCGCGACGGCACCGCATATCCCCCTCGGCGATGCAGCGCTCGCTGCAGCCTTCTGGCGCGACAAGGAATGGAAGACATGGGCCGTAGACATCGCGGCCGGGCCGGCAAAGACGCCGACTTACGGCGCGACCTGGTATGCCCGCGCACGTACTGCGGAGACAGCGATTACCTGCGTGCGACGCAATCTGATCAGCCGCCCGCCCCGAGGCGCGCGATTCACTGCCCGCCTCGCGGGGCCGCGCGAACTGGGTTGCATCCCGGCCTCGCAAACACCGACCACGGAGACCGCATGATGGAGGGACACGTACAACGGATCGCGCTGGGCTGGACGACGGCATTGGCGGCGGCGTGTTCTCTGGTTGCCGCGTGGCTATCGGCGGCCGGCGCCTGGAATCGGGGCGGCACGCTCGCCGAGCGGGCGCTGATTGCTGCGGTCGCCGTGCTACTGACGCTGGCGGTCCACCAGCTGCCTGCGGTGCTATCGACTGGCAAGCGGTTACCTGTCGCAAGCTGGGCGCTCTGGTGCGCGTGCCTGGTATCCGTGGTGTGGGGCCATCTCGCGTTCTTCGCGGCGGCCAATGGTCACGCTGGCGATGCGCGCGCACAGCGCCAATCCGAAGCCACAGCGACGTGGTTGACGGAGGTGCGGGCGACGGCGCGGCCCCTCGCGGTGGTCACTGCGGAACGCGCCACGGTGCGCGGCGATATCGCGCGGTTGCAGGCCTTGGCTCCCAACTGCCGCAATTGCCCACTCGCGGCGGCACGGCTCACCGCGCTGCAGCAGCGGGCCGAGGCGCTCGACGCGGAAGAACAAGAGGCGCGCCGGGCCATCCAACAGGACGAGCGCGCCCGTGCCACCGCACAGCGCCACGCATCGGACGTCGACCGGGCGCGACTCGATCCGGCGGCGCGTCTGCTCGCCGCAGCCATCGGGGCGCATGCCGATACCGTGCTGCTGGCCACGCAACTGGTCGCGGCGATCTGCCTGGAACTGGTGGGCTGTGCGCTGTGGCTGCGGGTCGCGTCACGGCGTACCGCCGGTACCGAGCGGGCGTTACCGTGTCCCGCCCCACAGGCGCATGCCGTGACTGCGGCGCCAGAGAGCGGTAACGAAGCCAGTAGCGACACCAGTCACGCGGAAGACGACCAGGTCGCGGCGGCAGTGCGGCGCGGCGACCTCAAACCGACCGTCGCGGCGATTCGCCAGTTCGTCGGGTGCTCACAGGCCCGCGCCATGACCATTCGCCGCCGGTTACTGGGGGCCGGAATCGCGCCGGACGCGCCCGGAGGTGCCGCATGACTCGCCATTGGTTAGCGGATCAGCTCCCAGCTGTCTGTTGCGTCGTCTTTGCAGAGCCCTTCGCCGCAGTTGTTGCAGCGGAACATCCAGGGCAGATCGGCGACGGTATCCCCGGCCAGATCAGCGAGCGCCAGTTCGGCGCGATAGTCGCGTCGCAGTGCCGCGTGAGGAGCACAGATGGCAGGCTTCCCGGAAAGGGCAAGGCAGGCGGCGCAACGCATGGGGACTCCGAAAACGCTCCGCCAGACAGGCGGTACCGTAATGACGCGGAAAAGCTAAACCACAAACAAGCTAAGGGCCATCAGTGAAGACGCTTAGCCTGGAGCAGGCCGCGGCGTGGCTGTTCACCACGCCCGATACGGTCTCGGAATGCATCCGGCGCCATGGCTTGCCGGCCGCCAAGGTCGGCAGGGCCTGGGTGCTGGTCGATGTCGATGTGATAGATTGGATTCGTAAAAGGTACGGGGAACGGGCCGCATGCACCTCTTCAAAAGAACAAAAAACGGTCCCTGGTGGGTCGACCTCGGTATCGACGGTACGCGAGTTAGACGCTCTACTGGCACCAAAGACCGCCGGCAGGCGGAGGAATTTGCCGCCAAGGTTGCGAGTGATTACTGGCGGCAAAAGAAGCTCGGCGAGCGCCCGGCGGTGAGCTGGGAGACGGCCGTGGTGCACTGGCTCAAGCAGAACCAGCACCTCCGGTCGCTGGAGACCGTGAAGCAGCGCCTGCGCTGGCTGACCGGCAAGCTCGCGGGCGTGTCGGTGCGCGACATTGACCGCGACCGGGTCAATGCCCTGATCGAGGGCAAGCTGGAGGAAGGCGTGGTCGGCGCGACCGTGAACCGGCACATGGCCGCTTTGTCGGTCATCCTCAACCATTGCCGGCAGGAAGGTTGGGTGGATGTCGTCCCGCCGATCCGCAAGCTGCCGGAAGGCGGCAGCCGCCTGACCTGGCTGACCCGGCCGCAGGCGCATCGCCTGCTCGATGAGCTGCCGGGCCATCTGCGTCAGATGGCGCGCTTCGCGTTGGCCACCGGGCTGCGGGAGTCAAACGTCCGTTTGCTGGAGTGGGCGCAGGTCGATACCGCGCGGGCGCTCGCCTGGATCCACGCCGATCAGGCGAAGGCCAAGCGGGTCATTTCGGTACCGTTGAACGGGGATGCGCTGGAGGTGCTGGCCGAGCAGCGCGGCGAGCATCGGGATTACGTGTTCACGTATCAGGGGGCGCCGGTGGGCCGGATCTACAACCACGCCTGGCAGAAGGCGTGCCGGCGCGCCGGGCTGGATGGGCTGCGGTTCCACGATCTGCGGCACACGTGGGCCAGCTGGCATGTGCAGGCCGGGACCCCTTTGCCGGTGCTCCAGCAGCTCGGCGGCTGGGCCAGCTACCAGATGGTGCTGCGGTACGCCCACCTCGGCCGGGACCATATCGCGGCCTATGCGGACAACCTTGGCACCCTACGGCACAAACACGGCACAGTGCCACAAAAGAAAACGGACGCCGAAGCGTCCGTTCCCTTGTCAAATCTGGTGGCCTGGGACGGAATCGAACCGCCGACACAAGGATTTTCAATCCTCTGCTCTACCGACTGAGCTACCGGGCCAAAGAAGCGAAACTGTAACTGGGGGATTAGCCCTCGTCAAGCGATTTCTGCGTCACGGCCTACTGTTCGGTCGGTTCGGGCTTGTTGCGGCCCAGTTCCACTCCCAGCTGCTTGAGCTTGCGATACAGGTGGGTGCGCTCCAGGCCGGTCTTTTCCGCCACGCGCGTCATGCTGCCGTGCTCGCGCACCAGGTGATACTCGAAATACGCGCGTTCGAACAGGTCGCGCGCCTCGCGCAGCGGCATATCGAACGAGAACTGCATTTCGCCCTCGGGCACGCCGCGCGACGGGTTGCCGTTGGCGGCTACCTCGGCAGGTGCCTCGGCCGGTGCGACAGTCGCGGCGGCCGCTTCCGGCATGCCGGTCGACGTCAGCGGTGCGGCTGCGGCAGGCGCGGTGCGTGGGCGCTCGATGCCGCGGGCCAGGCCGGCTTCCACGGCAGACAGCAGCTTCTGCAGTGCGATGGGCTTCTCAAGGAAATTCAGGGCGCCGATCTTCGTGGCTTCCACGGCGGTATCGATCGTGGCGTGCCCCGACATCATGATGACGGGCATCGTCAGATAGCCCTGCGCCGACCACTCCTTTAGCAGCGTTACGCCATCGGTATCCGGCATCCAGATATCGAGCAGCACCAGGTCAGGCGTGGCGTTCGCACGGAATTCACGCGCCTTCTGGGCGTTTTCCGCAAGTTCGACCACATGTCCTTCGTCACTGAGAATCTCCGAAAGCAGCTCCCGGATTCCCATTTCGTCATCGACTACGAGGATGGTTGCCATACTTCCCCTCTTAACCCCACCGCAGCGCAACCGGAGGCGCCGGCGCGCAAGATTTAAGCCAGTTTAACGAACAGGATCGAGATCTGCGCTCCCGCGATCTCGGTACCGTTCATGCGATTGCGCAATTCAATGCGCGCGCCATGTTCGTCAATGATCTTTTTCACCATCGCAAGCCCGAGACCCGTACCCTTGGCTTTGGTGGTCACATACGGTTCGAACGCACGACTCAGGATACGTGGTGCGAATCCAGGACCATTGTCCGTAATGGACAACTTGACGGCTTGCCGGTCTTCGCCGGCGGAATCTTTGTATTCTACAGTCTCGGTGTGCAGAGTGATATGGGGCGCCGCCCTACCGGCCGCCAGGTTGTCCGCCGCCGCATCCTGCGCATTCTGCAGCAGGTTGTGGATCACCTGCCGCAACTGCGTCGGATCGCCCTTTATTTCAGGCAGATCCGGGCCCAGCGCAGCATGAATCACCGGGTGTTCGTGCACCGCCGGATCGTCGATGCCGTACAGATGCAGGACTTCAGCCGCCAGGGCGTTCAGCGCCAGCGACTGCATCACCGCGGGCGGCGTACGCGCATAGTCGCGGAAGTCGTCCACCATGCGTTTCATCGCCGCCACCTGGTTAACGATCGTAGTGGCCCCGCGCTTTAGCACTTCGGCGTCGGCTTGTTCGAGCTTGGGCGACAGCTTCATCTGCAGGCGCTCGGCCGAAAGCTGGATCGGCGTCAGCGGATTCTTGATTTCGTGCGCCAGCCGGCGTGCCACCTCGCCCCATGCCACGGAACGCTGGGCCGAGATCACATCGGAGATATCGTCGAACACCACCACGTAGCCGGGCTCGTCGCGGCTGCCGCCCGGCAGGTGTGCGCCGCGCACCAGCAAGGTGAGCGGCTGTTCTTCGTCGCCCTGCGGCAGTTCGATCTGCTTTTGCCAGTGCTGCGAGCCGCCCAGCACCTCGCGTGTGGTCTGCTCCGAGAACGCCTGGCGCACGATGTCGGCAAAGTCGCCCATGCCGGGAATCTGTTCGACGGGCTGGCCCAGCACGCCCGCGAACGGCTGGCGGAAGATGCGTTCGGCACCGGGGTTGGCCGTGATCAGCGTGAAGCGGCGGTCGAACACCAGCACGCCGGCGGTCAGATTCTGCAGCACGCTCTCCAGGTAGGCCTTCGATTGTTCCAGCGCCACGCGGTTGTCTTCCACCGCGATGCGCGCTTCGGACAGCTGGCGCGTCATCTGGTTGAACTGCTGCGTCAGCTGGCCCAGTTCGTCGCGGCTCTTCAGTTCACGCTTGGGCGACAGGTCGCCCTCGGCCACTTCCTTCGTGCCCTGCAGCAGCATCAGCAGCGGCCGGGCCAGCTGCCCGCCCAGCAGCAGCGCCAGCATCACGGCGATGAAGACGGCCAGGAACAGCGTCAGCGTCAGCGTGCCGATGTACATCTTGCGCAAGCCGGTACGTCCGAGCGCCTTTTCCTGGTACTCCTGGTAGGCGCGCTGGACTTCGTCGGCATTGCGCGCCAGCACCGCCGGCACAGGGTGCAGCACCTGCAGGTAGCGTTCCTCGCGGACCGTGTCGCCCACCAGCCCGAAGCCCGTGGCCGGGGCATCCTCGGGGCGGCGTTCGATGGAAAGGCCCGAGCCGGCCCAGCGGCTGCCCGGCGGCGCCAGCCGCGTGCGTGCCCGTGCCGCCGCGGCTGCCGCCGCCGCGCTGGCGCTGATGCTGACCGAAGCCTGTGCCGCTTCGTCGGGCGTGGCCGGGGCCGGCGCGGGGCCCAGCGGAATGATGACGCGGATGCGGTACAGGTGGCTGCTGTCGAGATTGACGGGGGCCTTGTCGCCGCCGGTGGGGTCGGAGCCACCTTCCACGGCCGCGTATCCGCCCGCCATGCGCGCCTGTTCGGCCAGCACGCCCGATGGAATGTCGGGTACCAGCGTGGCATAGCTGCTCGACGCCGTGGCCAGCACGCGGCCGCTGCCGGTGAAGATCGCCGCCTCCTGGATGCCGTACTGCTCGCGCAGCCGGTTCAGCTGCAGCGACGACGCCATGCTCGACGCGCCGGTGAGCTGGTCGGCCATCAGGCGCGCCTTGCCCTGCAGATCGGCCAGCTGGCTGTCGATGGTGGAGCGGCCCAGGTTCAGTCCCGCCTCAAGGGCGTTTTCCACGCGCACGTCGAACCACGATTCGATGCTGCGCGATACGAACTGCAGCGACACCAGGTAGATCAGCACGCCAGGCAGCACGCCCACCACGCCGAAGAACACGGCCAGCTTGCTCATCAGCCGCGTCCCGAACTTGCCGCGCCGGTAGCGTACCCATAGCGTGAACGCGAGCGCGCCAACCGTCAGAACCAGCAACACCCCGACTACGAGGTTGATCTTGAACAGCAGCGTGAAGTAGCGGTCGAAGAATTCGGTATTTGCCGATGCACCGGCCAGCAGGCCCACCAGCACCAGCGCCAGAAAGACGATGATGCCCACCACCACGCGATAGAGCACGCGGCGGAAGCGGCTATCCCACGGATTGCCGTTCATGGCTGGCTGGCCGGCTGGACCAGTTGGCTCGGTGACAGCACGTTCGACACCGTCTGCGCGAACGGTGCGCGCAATTCGGCGGAGGCTGCCGACGCAGCGGACGGCGCGGACCCCGGCATGGCCGGCGGCGCCGGCGGAGCCACCGGAGGCGGCGGGGGCGGGGGCGGGGGCGGCGGTGCGTCCAGGTTGGTGGGCACCGTGTAGTTGAAGCGTTTCCACTCCGACGACAGGTTCCACTCGCGCGTGTTCACCGCGTTGATCTGGAACGGCTTGGGCAGTTGCGACAGATCCAGCCGCATGCGCGTCTCGGCGTGATACGTCTCGCCGGTCTTCACGTCGCGGCGTTCGAAGACGCGCCAGCCCCGCACCTGCTGGATGAACTGCAGCGCGCCCTTCAGGCGGTTGAACGGCAGTTGCAGCCCGCCGGTCGACACGCGGTATTGCCGCGTCAGCGGTTGATACGACAGGCGCACCGAACGCGAGGTGTTGACCGGCTTTTCATCGAACCAGTACCAGCGTGACCGCGACAGCTGGAAGTCGACCACGAAATAGAGCGAGATGCCCTTGTGCAGGGCGTCTTCGAGCGCGGGCGGGAGATCGAAGTCGAATGAAGCGCCAAGCTCGAAGCCGCCGTCCTGATAGTCGATGCGCGCTTCGGTGGTTTCAATCAGCTGTGCGCCAGCATGGGGCATGTACACCAGCAGCGCCAGCAGCAGCAAAGCGGTTGCGTACCACGTGCGCAGGATGCCGGCCAGCGGTGCTGCCGGCCATTCGCGCACCGCGCGGCCGGGGGCACGTAGGACGAGCAGGCGCTGCAGGTTCGGCATTGGTGGAAATATCAGGCGCGTTTCTGGAAGCGGGCGTAGTAGAAGCCATCGTGATCCGATGGCAGGCTTGCCTTGCCGGCGGTCCCGCTGCCGGTCGTCTCAGGCGCCTTGATGCCAGGCAGCAGTTGCCCTGGCGCCTGCAATCGTATCGCATCTGGAAGCTGCGCACCAAACCAGAGCGCCTGCTCCTCGCCTTCCGTTGGGAAAATAGAACAGGTCACGTAGACCAGGATGCCGCCCGGTTTCAGCAGCGGCCACAGTTGCGAAACGATGCGGCGCTGCTCGGTCATCAGCCTCGCCACGTCGGACTCGCGGCGCAGCCAGCGGATATCGGGGTGCCGCCGCACGATGCCCGACGCCGAGCATGGCACATCGGCCAGGATGCGATCGAACGGCTGGCCATCCCACCAGTCCTTGGGGCGGCTCGCGTCGCCCACGATCACTTCGGCGCGTTGTCCCAGGCGGGACAGGTTGTCGTGGATGCGCGCGGCGCGTTCGGCATCGCTTTCCACCGCCGTCACGTGGATGTCGGCAAGCTCCAGCAGATGGCCGGTCTTGCCGCCAGGCGCCGCGCAGGCGTCCAGCACGCGCATGCCGTCGGCAACTTCGCACAGCGGCGCGGCCAGTTGCGCGCCGGCGTCCTGCACCGATACGTCGCCCTGGGCAAAGCCGGGAATCTGCGATACGGGAAAGGCCCGCGCCAGACGCACGGCCTGCTCGCCGACAGCGGTGCCGGCCAGGCCGGCATTGGCCAGTTCCTGGAGATACGCCTGCACCGAAATGCGCTTCGGATTGATGCGCAAGGTCATCGGCGGGCGTTCGTTGACGCTTTCGGCCAGGGCCATCCACTGGTCGGGGTAGGCCCGGCGCAGTTGCGCGAGCCACCACGCGGGCAGGTTCCAGCGCGCTTCCTCGTCCTGCATGATCTTCGGCATGAGCGCGCGGCGCTCGCGCAGGAAGCGGCGCAGGACGGCATTCACCAGCCCGCGCGCATGCGCGGTCTTGGGCTCCGAGGCCGCCGCGCTGACCGCCTGGTCCACCACGGTGAAATCGGAATAGCCGCCGCGCCCCACCTTGCTGCCATCGCCCTCCTCGCCCTCGATCAGCAGGGCCAGCGCCACGGCCAGCAGGGAATCGACCAGCGCCCCGGGCGGACGCGTCACCAGCTGCGTCACCAGCGCGCGCGTGGTGCCGAACAGGCGCACGGAGCGATAGGCCAGATCCTGGATGGCGCCGCGCGTGGCGGCGTCGCGCACGCGGTCCAGCCGCAGGTGGGTGGCAACATCTTCGATGGCCTGCGGCAGGGCCGCGCCTTCGTGCACGCCGCGAATGGCCGCGGCAGCACCGAGCATCTGGAAGGCAAGGGATTCGTGAGGCAGGCGCATACGGAAAATCAGACAGGCAACGTAGGAAAAGGAGTGACGCAACGGGCGTCGGGCCGGGCGGATACAAGAATGCCCGCCGGTCCCCGGGGGAACACAGCGGGCAGTTTACCCGTTGTCGCGGACTGGCCGGTCAAACTGGCCAAATCCCGGCATCACGCTGGATAGCTGCCGGTCTGCGCCATGTGCATCAGGCGAGCGATGCGCTCCTCGGTGGCCGGGTGCGTCGAGAACAGGTTGGCGATGCCGCCGCCGGACAGCGGATTCATGATCATCATCTGCGCCGTGGCCGGATGTTCCTCGGCCGCCTGGAACGGAATGCCCTGCGCATAGCGGTGGATCTTGTCCAGCGCACTGGCCAGCGCCTGCGGGTCGCCGCTGATCTCGGCACCGCCCCGGTCCGCTTCGAACTCGCGCGCCCGCGAGATCGCCATCTGGATCAGCGATGCGGCCAGCGGGGCCAGGATGGCCACGGCAATCGCGGCAATCGGGTTGGTACGGTTGCCGTTCTCGTCGCGGCCGCCGAAGAACATCGCCATGTTGGCCAGGGCCGAGATGGCACCGGCCATGGTGGCCGCGATGGTCGACGTCAGGATGTCACGGTGCTGCACGTGCGCCAGTTCGTGCGCCATCACACCGCGCAGTTCGCGGTCGGACAGCACACGCAGGATGCCGGTGGTGGCGGCCACGGCTGCGTGCTCGGGATTGCGGCCCGTGGCAAAGGCGTTGGGCGCGTCCTCGTTGATCAGGTACACGCGCGGCATGGGCAGGCCGGCGCGCTGGGAAAGCTCCTGCACCATGTTGTAGAACTGCGGCGCGGTGCTGGCATCCACTTCCTGCGAGTTGTACATGCGCAGGACCATCTTGTCCGAGAACCAGTAGGAAAAGAAGTTCATGCCCAGCGCGATCAGCAACGCGAACATCATGCCGCTACGGCCGCCGATCATGCCGCCGATGACGATGAACAGCGCCGTGATGGCGGCCATCAGCATGAAGGTCTTGACCCAGTTGAACATGGTTTGGTCTCCAGAGAGATCGATCAGGGCGCGTACCCGCCCCTGCGGGACGCGATGTTCGTTAGATAGGGCCAGGACCGCAGGAATTCAATGCTGATGTCAGGGTTTTACGATGAAAAGTGGTGTCAGGGTAACTTATCCCGCATCGCCGACCAGGCAGCGCGTACCCGGCGGCAGCGGCATGGCCTGCAGGAACTGCCCGGCCGGCTGGCGGCGGCCGCCGGCCTTCTGCAGTTCGGTCACCTGCAGTGCACTGCCGTCGCCACAGGCGATGATCACGCCGGCGGCATCCGCCGCCAGCACGGTGCCAGGCGGATAGGGCAGGCTCGTGGCGGCGGCCAGCGGCAGCGCCTGCCAGCACTTGATGACGGTGTCGCCCACCTGGATCGTGGCCCCCGGGAACGGATTGAAGGCGCGCACCTGGCTGGCCAGCGCGGCGGCCGGGCGGGTCAGGTCCAGCGGCGCTTCGTCCTTGGCGATCTTCTCGGCGTAGGTGATGCCGGCTTCGGGCTGGGGCGTGGCCGCCAGCGGCTGTCCGGCGGCCAGCTGCCGGAGGGCATCGACGATCATGCGGCCGCCCAGCGCGGCCAGCGTGTCGTGCAGGCTGCCTGTGCTGTCCTGGGGCCCGATCGCCACGGATTCGCGCGACAGCATCGCGCCGGTATCGAGCCCTTCGTCCATCTGCATCAGCGTGATGCCGGTCTCGGCGTCGCCGGCCTCGATGGCACGGTGGATCGGTGCCGCGCCGCGCCAGCGCGGCAGCAGCGACGCATGGATGTTCAGACACCCATGGCGCGGCAGATCGAGGACCTCGGCCGGCAGGATCAGGCCATAGGCAGCCACCACCATGACATCGGGGGCGATCTGCGCCAGCGTGTCGACCGCGGCGCCGGCCTCCTCGGGATACTTGCCGTTGCGCCGCAGCGAGCGCGGCTGCAGCACGGGGGCCAGCCCCGCTTCCAGCGCGAACTGCTTGACCGGGCTGGACTGCAGCTGCATGCCGCGGCCGGCAGGCCGGTCGGGCTGGGTCAGGACGGCCACCACCGGGAAGCCGGCGGCGTGAATGGCCTCAAGGGCAACGCGCGCAAATTCGGGCGTGCCGGCAAACGCGACGCGCAGTGGCTGGACTTGAGTCATGACGGAAATCCGCAGGGAGAAACGACACCGGCCGCATAGCGGCCGGTACGTGATGTGTCTTGGGAAGATGTAACGATAGCAGACGCCACCCGCGTGGCATGTCTCTGTTACATCCTTACATGCGCGAGCGGACGCGCTTCTGGAGCTTGCTCTTGATGCGGTTCAGCTTGAGCGGAGACAGGTATTCCACGAAAACCTTGCCATTCAGGTGGTCGATCTCGTGCTGTATACATACGGCCAGCAGGTCGTCGGCATCGAGCTCGAACGTTTCGCCCTTTTCGTTGAGCGCGCGCACCTTGACGCGGTCGGGGCGCTCCACGCGGTCATAGACTTCGGGCACCGACAGGCAGCCCTCTTCCCAGACCTTGCGGTTGTCGCTGGCCCAGACGATCTCCGGGTTGATGAACACCATCAGCGCGTCGCGCGTTTCGGAAACGTCGATCGTGATCACGCGCTCATGCACGTCCACCTGCGTGGCGGCCAGGCCGATGCCGGGCGCGTCGTACATGGTTTCCGCCATGTCCTGGACCAGCTGGCGGATGCGGTCGTCCACCACCGCCACGGGCTTGGCCACGGTATGGAGGCGAGGATCGGGGTAGGTGAGGATGTCGAGTTTGGCCATGATGCTCGGGCGCAACGCCGGGTGCTGTCCACTGCCCGGCCGCCGTTGCGGCGTGCGGGGTTTCCATGCAGAATCGGGGCGCTAGTACAAAAATTCAAGGCGCGCCGCAGCAGGCACGCTCTACCTAGGGTCAATCCGGTCGTTCTCCCGACCGGTCAGGAAAATGCGCGATCTTACCAAAGAACAGGCGGCGTCGGGCCGCAGGCTGTACGCGTTCACCCTCGCCATGTTATGTGTCGCCGGCATCACAGCTGGAGCCGGCATGGCGGTTCAGGCGGCCGATCTGAACGTCTCGGCGGCTCAGCTCGCCCAGGCCGATGCGACCGCCCAGGAGGGTATCCCCGTTTCCGAACTGGCGCCCAATGCGCCCAGCCAGTACACCGTGCGCTCGGGCGACACGCTGTGGGGCATCTCGGGCCAGTATCTGCGCCAGCCATGGCGCTGGCCGGCGCTGTGGGGCATGAACCGCCAGCAGGTCCGCAATCCGCACCTTATCTACCCTGGACAGATCCTTTACCTGGTGCAGCGTGATGGCCGCGCGTACCTGTCGACCACGGCGCCGGGGGGCGCCCATGGCGACAGCCGCCTGTCGCCGCGCGTGCGCGGCGAGGGCGGCAACGGCGAGGCGATCCTGAGCATTCCTGCGTCCGACATCGAGCCGTTCCTGACGCGTCCGCTGGTCGTGGAAAAGGATGCGGTGGACGCGTCGGCGCGGATCGTTGCGCTGACCGATGCCCGCGTCTACATGGGGCGGGGCGATACCGGCTACGTGCGCGGTATCGCACCGACCGACGCGGCGATCGGCAGCGACTGGCAGGCGTTCAAGCCGGCCTTGCCGGTGCGCGACCCCGTCAGCAATGCCGTGATCGGCTTCGAAGCCCAGTACCAGGGAAGCGTGCGCGTGATGCGCGGTCCGGAAGGCCCGGACGCGGTCACCACGGTCCAGGCCACCCAGTCTCCGCAGGAAATGGGCGCGGGGTCGCTGCTGCTGCCGCAGCCGGCCCGTGAACTGGTGCGCTACGTGCCCCATGCGCCGGAAAACAACGTCGACGCGCGCATCGCCGCCGTCTATGGCGGCGTGGAGTACGGTGGCGCCAAGCAGGTGGTGGTGCTGAACCTGGGCGCGAACGGTGGCCTGGAACCGGGTCACGTGCTGGCGCTGTCGCGCGTGGGCGGCGTAGCCAAGGATCCGACCGACGGCAACCGCAGCATCACGCTGCCGGATGACCGCTATGGCCTGGCCTACGTATATCGCGTCTTCCCGGGCATCGCCTATGCGCTGGTGACTGATGCCAGCAATGTGATGAAGGTCGGCGACCGCGCCACCAGCCCGCAGTAACGGGCGTGCGCGTGCGTGAGCACGCGCCGCCGCGTTGTTCGATGACCGATTCGACTCGCGACCCAGCCGAAGTGGCTGCCTGGGTGCGGCTGACGGCCACCCCCGGTGTTTCGGTGCAGGCCGGCCGCCGTCTGCTGGCGGCTTTCGGACTGCCCCAGACCGTGCTGGCCCAGGACCCTGCAAAGCTCCGCGACGCCGCGGAGCCCGCGGTGGCGCGCGCGCTCGCCGCGCCTCCCGACGCCGACGTATCCGCCCGGATCGATCGCACGCTGCAGTGGCTCGACACCCCTGACCACCATCTGGTCACGATGGGCGACCGTGCCTATCCGGCGCGCCTGCTCGACCTGGCCGATCCGCCCCTGGTGCTCTACGTCAACGGCCAGGCTGGGCGCCTGCAGGCGCCGTCACTGGGTATCGTCGGCGCGCGGCATGCCACGGCACAGGGCGTCCGCAATGCGCAGGCGTTCGCTTCAGCGTTTTCCGATGCCGGGCTGACCGTGGTGTCGGGGCTTGCACTCGGCATCGATGCCGCCGCGCATGCCGCGGCACTGGAGGGGCCCGGCGGCACGGTCGCCATCGTGGGCACCGGCGTAGACATCGTCTATCCGGCCAGGCATCACAAGCTGGCGCACCAGATCGTCGATGCCGGCGGCGCCATCGTCAGCGAATTCCCACTGGGTACGCCGGGACTGCCGAACCATTTTCCGCGTCGCAACCGCATCATCGCGGCGCTGGCGCGTGGCGTGCTGGTGGTGGAAGCTGCCGAGCGGTCGGGGTCGCTGATCACGGCCCGCCTGGCGTCCGAAATCGGCCGTGAGGTCTTTGCGATCCCCGGTTCGATCCACGCCGAGCTTTCGCGCGGCTGCCACAAGCTGATCCGCCAGGGCGCCAAGCTGGTGGAGTCGCCGGCCGACGTGTTCGAGGAATTTGCCGACCTGGCGACCCCCGCCGACGCCGGCAGCGCCAACAGGGCGCCTGCGGGGACGAAGGCCAGCCAGGTATCGGTGCCGCCCACCCCGCGGCAGACGGCGGCCGACGCGCTCGGAGCGGCGCTCGCCTATGATCCTGTCACGCTCGACGCATTGTGCAAGGGCACCGGCATGGCGGCGGAGGCGGTATCGGCCGAACTGCTGCAACTGGAGCTGGCCGGCGTGGCCGAGCGCCTGCCAGGCAACCGTTTCCGGCGTCTGGCATGATCCGGTATCGCGTTTGCCTCACTTTTCGACTGGAATGGCCGTTTACTTCCCCGAGCAGGATGCCCCAGCCCTGCGCCAGGCGCTTCATGCCCGTCCGCTGGGACGGCTGGTGGCTTGTCTTTGCGCCGCATGGTGTGGCACGTGCAAGGACTATCTGCCGGGCTTTGCGGCGTTGGCGGCACGTTATCCGGACGACTGTTTCGTCTGGATCGATGTCGAAACCCACTCCGACTATCTGGGAGAGGACATCGACATCGAAAACTTTCCTACTGTATTGATTCAGCCCATCGCTGGCGGCGCACCGCAGTTTTACGGAACCGTGTTGCCCCACCTCGACGTGCTGGACCGGATGCTGACGCGCGCAGGAGCCATGGCCGGCGCCGCGCCAGACATCCCTGAAGTGCTGCCCTGGTTGCTTGGCAGCGGTGCCGATAACGGTTGAGCGTGGTCAGGGTGGGCGGCGGCGGTCGCTTGCACGCCCGTCGGAACCGCGCTTATTATTGGCGCCTCAAAGCCCAGGCCTGCTGTTTACATAGTTTGCCGTGAATTTCAAGAGGCGCGAACTGCACTTTTGCAGTGGCGCCACAAGGACCCGTTGAATGTCTAAAGCCCTCATCATCGCGGAAAAGCCATCGGTCGCCGCCGATATTGCGCGCGCCCTCGGGGGCTTTGCCAAGCACGACGAGTATTTCGAGAGCGACGACTATGTGCTGTCCTCGGCGGTTGGCCACCTGGTGGAAATCGCCGCGCCCGACGACTACGAGGTCAAGCGAGGCAAGTGGAGCTTCACCAATCTGCCGGTGATTCCCCCGCATTTCGACCTGCGCCCGATCCCCAAGACCGAATCGCGCCTGAAGGTGCTCAACCGCCTCATCAAGCGCAAGGACGTGACCGCGCTGATCAACGCCTGTGACGCGGGGCGCGAAGGCGAACTGATTTTCCGGCTGATCGCCCAGCAGGCGAAGGCCAAGCAGCCCGTGCGCCGGCTGTGGCTGCAGTCGATGACGCCGCAGGCGATCCGCGACGGGTTTGCCGCGCTGCGCGAGGACGAGGAAATGCTGCCGCTGGCCGACGCGGCCCGCTGCCGTTCCGAAGCCGACTGGCTGGTCGGGATCAACGGCACGCGCGCGATGACGGCCTTCAACAGCAAGGGCGGCGGCTTCTTCCTGACCACGGTGGGTCGGGTGCAGACGCCGACGCTCTCGATAGTGGTGGAGCGCGAAGAGAAGATCAAACACTTCGTGCCGCGTGACTACTGGGAAGTGCGCGCCGAGTTCATCGCCGCCGCCGGCCTGTACGAGGGCCGCTGGTTCGACCCGAAGTTCAAGAAGAACGAGTTCGACGCCGAGGCACGCGAGTCGCGCCTGTGGAGCGAAGCCGAGGCCAAGAGCATCGTGGCGGCCTGCCGCGACAAGCCGGGCACGGTCACCGAGGAATCGAAGCCATCCACGCAGCAGTCGCCGGCCCTGTTCGACCTGACCACGCTGCAGCGTGAAGCCAACTCGCGTTTTGGCTTTTCGGCCAAAAACACGCTGGGCCTGGCGCAGGCGCTGTATGAAAAGCACAAGGTGCTGACGTACCCGCGTACCGACGCCCGCGCGCTGCCCGAGGACTACCTCGACACGGTCAAGCAGACCATGGACATGCTGGCCGACAGTTCGCCGAACTACCTGCCGCATGCCAAGAAGATCCTGTCGCAGGGTTGGGTGAAACCGAACAAGAAGATCTTCGACAACAGCAAGATCAGCGATCACTTCGCCATCATCCCGACGCTGCAGGCGCCGAAGAACCTGTCCGAGCCCGAGCAGAAGCTGTACGACCTGGTCGTTCGCCGCTTTCTGGCCGTGTTCTTCCCGGCGGCCGAGTTCCAGGTGACCACGCGGATCACCGAGGTAGCCGGCCATCACTTCAAGACCGAAGGCAAGGTGCTGGTCAATCCGGGCTGGCTCGTGATCTACGGCCGCGAAGCCCAGGGTAAGGACGACAAGGACGCCAATCTGGTGCCGGTGCAGAAGGACGAGCGCGTCAAGACCGACAAGGTGGAGTCCCTCGGCCTGAGTACGCGCCCGCCGGCCCGCTACAACGAAGCGACGCTGCTGTCGGCGATGGAAGGTGCCGGCAAGCTGGTGGACGACGACGCGCTGCGCGAGGCCATGGCCGGCAAGGGCCTGGGCACGCCAGCCACGCGCGCGGCCATCATCGAAGGCCTGCTGACCGAAAAATACCTGGTGCGCGAAGGGCGCGAGCTGATTCCGACCGCCAAGGCGTTCCAGCTGATGACGCTGCTGCGCGGCCTGGGCGTGCAGGAACTGACCCAGGCCGAGCTGACCGGCGAGTGGGAACACAAGCTGTCGCAGATCGAGCGCGGCCGTCTGAAGCGTGATGAATTCATGCGCGAGATCGCGCAGATGACGCAGCAGATCGTCAAGCGCGCCAAGGAATACGACAGCGACACGATCCCTGGCGACTACGCCACGCTGGACACGCCGTGCCCGCAGTGCGGGGGCCAGGTCAAGGAAAACTACCGTCGCTTTGCCTGTACGGCGTGCGACTTCTCGATCAGCAAGATCCCGGGCGGGCGCCAGTTCGAGATCGACGAAGTCGAGGAACTGCTGCAGAAGAAGGAAATCGGTCCGCTGCAGGGCTTCCGCAGCAAGATGGGCCGTCCGTTCGCAGCCATCCTGAAGCTGGCCAAGGATGACGAAGGCCACTGGAAGATGGAGTTCGACTTCGGGCAGAACGACGAGGAAGACGACGAACCGGTGGACTTCAGCGGGCAGACGCCTGTGGGCCACTGCCCGAAGTGCAATGGCCAGGTCTACGAGCACGGCATGAAGTACGTCTGCGAGAACGCCGTGGGCAGCGAGAAGACCTGCGATTTCACGACCGGCAAGATCATCCTGCAGCAGGAAATCTCGCGCGAGCAGATCGGCAAGCTGCTGACCGCCGGCAAGACGGACCTGCTGACGGGCTTCAAGTCGTCGCGCACGGGCCGCAACTTCAAGGCGTTCCTGGTGAAGCAGCCGGACGGCAAGATCGGCTTCGAGTTCGAGGCACGCGAGCCCAAGGCGGGCGCCAAGCCGGCTGCGAAGTCCGCGGCGGCGAAGTCGGCAGCCAAGGGCGAGGAAGCCGAGGCCGCGCCGGCCAAGGCCGCCGCAAAAACGGCTGCCAAGGCGCCTGCCAAGAAAGCGCCTGCCAAAAAGGCTGCCTCCAGGACCGCGCCGGCCAAGAAGGTAGCCACGAAGACAGCCGCAAAGACCACTGCGGCCAAGAAGGCCAAGCAGACGGCGGAAGCCGAGGAGTAAGCACTCGCACGGTTCCCGGGCGGCAAACGAAAAAGCGAGGCAGAAGCCTCGCTTTTTTATTGGCTGGCCAGCTTGACGAGATTCTCGCCGGCCCGCTGCTTGCCCTCGTCGAGCAGGAAGTCGATGAAGGCCCGCACCTTGGTGGGCAGGAACTTGCGGCTGGGGTAGACCACGCTCACGTCGCGGCGCGGCAACTGGTACTGCGGCAGGATGTGCATCAGACGTCCCGCCTCGATATTGGGCCGGGCCAGGTACGACGACAGCATCGCGATGCCCATATTGGCCAGCGCCGCCTGGTGTGCCAGTTCGGCATTGCTGCAAAGCAGGCCGGGGCGAATCGGCACGGTCACCTCCCCTTCCGGGCCGGACAGCGTCCACTCATGCTCGGCCGTGGGAATGCGCATGGCGATGGCGCGATGATTGGACAGGTCGTGGGCGGTGCGTAGCGGCGGATGCTCGCGCAGATAGCCCGGCGAGGCGCACAGGATGATTTCGGCCGAGATCAGCGGCCGGGCCACCAGATGCGAGCCGAGCCCAAGGTCGGACAGCACCACGCCGACGTCGCGTCCCTCCTCAACGATATCGATCACGCGGTCGGACAACTGCACGTCGAAGACCACGTCCGGATAACGCTGATGGAACCGCTCCAGGGTTTGCGGCAGCAGGTGCAGGCCGAACATGACCGGTGCCACCAGCCGCAGCGTGCCGGACAACGACTGGCTCCGGGCGGTGACGATCGACTCCGCCTCTTCGACGTCTTCAAGAATCTGTGCGCAACGCTGCAGGTAGGTCTCGCCGGCATCCGTCAGCGACAGGCTGCGCGTGGTGCGGTTCAGCAGCCGCGTGCCGAGATGGCTTTCCAGATCGGCCACATAGCGCGTGACCACGGCGTTGGACATTTCAAGTTGCTGCGCCGCACGGGCGAAGCTGCCAAGTTCGACTACCTTGGCGAAGACGCGCATCGATTGCAGCCGATCCATGACATAGTCTCCCGCGTCCGCCGTGAACTTTTACACGGTACGGGTAGTTTATTGTTGAAACCACAATCAATCATTGTGGACGCGGGTATTTATTCATATCAGGGGAATGCCTAATATCACGCTAACCGATGCCGCGACGCAGCAATCTTTAAAACAGCGGCATCCACGAATAAAGTGAAGGATTCGCCATGAGCCGACAAATCGCCCTGATCGCTGCAGCCGTTGTTGCCCTGTCCGCCGCCCCCGCTTTTGCCAAGGCCGGCAAGTTCGACCCTTACACCGATGGCGCCAAGGCCACCCGCTTCGACCCGTACACCGACGGCGCGAAGGCCGGCAAGTTCGACACGTTCACGGACGGTGCCAAGGCTGGCAAGTTCGATACGTTCACCGACGGCGCCAAGTCGTTCGACGTCTACTCGGACGGCGCCAAGATCTGACCCGCCCCGCATCCGAAAAAAACCCGTACCAACCGGTACGGGTTTTTTGTTTTCTGGCGGCGGAGGTGTCAGACCTGTGGGGTGGGTCGATACGCACGTATCCTTGCGTTGGCCGCAAGCCACGTCATCCACTCGGTCAATGCCTGGGCCACGAGCCAATTCTGAAAACTGGAAGTCTGCATGAAGAAACGGGCCCCGCAGGGCCCGTTTTGCATTAATCGTGGTGATGGTGACGATGCTTGCCGCGCTTGTAGTAGCGGCGGTCATCGTCGTACGAGTTGCTGCGCGACACATTGCCGCCCAGTGCGGCGCCTGCTGCGCCGCCCAGACCGGCGCCGACAAGGCCGCCGGTACGGCCGCCCATGGCGTTGCCGGCTGCGGTACCTGCGCCGCCGCCCAGTGCGCCACCGATGATGGCGCCCGTGCGTTCGCGGCGATTCGAGGTCAGCGCACCGCCGGCGCCACCGCCGACTGCGCCGCCGATGATCGACCCGGTGCTACCGCCCAGTGCACCACCGACAGCGGCACCTGCCACGCCACCCAGGCCACCGCCGAGCGCGTTGTTCAGATCACCTCCTGCAAACGCCGGCAGCGTAGCCGCCGAGAGGGCAAGAGCCAGAGTCAGGTTGCGGAGAGGATGGCGAGACATCGTATTTTCCTTATGTGGTGTGTATCTGGAAACGGAGTGTAGAGAAGCAGCCCTGCGCTTGCTGTAACCAGTTGTGAGGTGCTGTAACCCGCTGCAGAAACGGTATCGAACCGTTAAAAAGCGATGTTCCGGCGCAACAGCGCGCAATGATACGTCACAAAGTCAGCGCGGACTGGCGCATGAAAAAAGCGGCCCCGCAGGGCCGCTTTCTATTTTTACCCGGAAGGCCGGGCCAGCGCCGCCGTCAGCAGCACTTGCCCTGCCCCCCACCGTACCGGGCTTCCTGGCGTTCGCGGAAGAATTCCTCGTACGTCATGGGCGCGCGGTCCGGATGGGTGCTCTCCATATGGGCCACGTAGGTCTGGTAGTCGGGCAGGCCCACCATCAGCCGCAGCGACTGGCCCAGGTAACGTCCCATGTTTCCGATCTGATCCAGCATGTGTGGCTCCTTTGGGTCAGTGCGAGGCGGCCGATGCCTGGGCCGGCAGCGGCTCGAACGGCGTTTCGCTGTCGGTGCGCTTGCCCTGGTTGCGGGCCGACATGGCGGTCTTGAAGCCGTAGAAGACGATCGACAGCACCACGAACATGAACAGCGCGCACAGGCCGGCGTCCAGGTAGTCGTTGAAGACGATGCGGTGCATCTGCTCCATCGTCTTGGCCGGTGCCAGCACCTTGCCCTCGGCAATGGCGGCGCTGAACTTCGACGCGTGCGTCAGGAAGCTCACCTTCGGGTCGGCGTCGAACAGCTTTTGCCAGCCGGCGGTCAGCGTGCAGATCAGCAGCCAGCAGGTGGGCAGCAGCGTCACCCAGGCGTACTGGCCGCGCTTCATCTTGACCAGCACGCAGGTGCCCAGCACCAGCGCCACGGCGGCCAGCATCTGGTTCGAGATACCGAACAGCGGCCACAGCGTGTTGATGCCGCCCAGCGGGTCGACCACGCCCTGGTACAGGAAGTAGCCCCAGGCCGCCACGGTCAGCGCGGTGGCGATCAGGTTGGCCGGCAGCGATTCGGTGCGCTTCAGGGACGGCACGAAGCTGCCCAGCAGGTCTTGCAGCATGAAGCGGCCGGCACGCGTGCCAGCGTCCACGGCGGTCAGGATGAACAGCGCCTCGAACAGGATGGCGAAGTGATACCAGAACGCCATCATGGCCTGGCCGCCCACCACCTGGTGCAGGATGTGCGCGATACCGACGGCCAGCGTCGGCGCGCCACCGGCACGCGAGATGATCGTATTTTCGCCAACATCCTTGGCGGTCTGGATCAGCACGTCCGGCGTGATCACGAAGCCCCAGTTCGACACGGCCTGTGCCACGGCCTCCGGCGTGGTGCCGATCACGGCCGCCGGGCTGTTCATCGCGAAGTACACGCCCGGCTCGATCACCGACGCGGCCACCAGGGCCATGATGGCGACGAACGACTCGGCCAGCATTGCGCCATAGCCGATGAAGCGCGCGTGCGATTCATTTTCCAGCAGCTTCGGCGTGGTGCCCGACGAGATCAGCGCGTGGAAACCCGACACCGCGCCGCAGGCGATGGTGATGAAGAGGAACGGGAACAGGTTGCCCGACCACACCGGGCCGCCGCCTTGCGCAAACTGCGTGAAGGCCGGCATCTTCAGTTCCGGCGCCACGATCAGGATGCCGATGGCCAGCGCGATGATGGTGCCGATCTTCAGGAACGTCGACAGGTAGTCGCGCGGCGCCAGCAGCAGCCACACGGGCAGCACGGCGGCGATGAAGCCGTAGATGATCAGCATCCACGTCAGCGCCTTGCCGTCGTACGTGAACAGCGGGGCCAGCGCGGCGCTTTCATGCACGTACTGGCCGCCAATGATGGCAAGCATCAGCAGCACGAAGCCGATCACCGATACCTCGCCGATGCGGCCCGGGCGGATGTAGCGCGTGTAGATGCCCATGAAGACGGCGATGGGGATGGTCACCGCCACGGTGAAGGTGCCCCACGGCGAGCCTGCCAGCGCCTTGACCACGATCAGCGCCAGCACCGCAAGGATGATGATCATGATCATGAAACAGCCGAACAGCGCGATCAGGCCGGGCACGGTGCCCATTTCCGACTTCACCAGGTCGCCCAGCGAACGGCCGTCGCGGCGCGTGGAGATGAACAGGATCATGAAATCCTGCACCGCACCGGCAAACACCACGCCGGCCAGGATCCACAGCATGCCGGGCATATAGCCCATCTGCGCGGCCAGCACGGGGCCCACCAGCGGCCCGGCGCCGGCGATGGCGGCAAAGTGGTGGCCGAACAGCACCGCCTTGTTGGTCGGCACGTAGTCCAGGCCGTCGTTGTGGCGCCACGCAGGCGTCATGCGTTTGGGGTCGAGCTGCATCACCTTGTCGGCGATGAAGCGGCTGTAGTAGCGGTAGGCAATCAGGTAGATGCAGAGCGCGGCAACCACGATCCACAGTGCGCTGACGGCTTCACCGCGCGACAGCGCGACAGTGGCGAAGGCAAACGCGCCGAGCACGGCGACGGCCAGCCACAACAGGTGTTGTCCGATGCGATTCATGTTGAAGGGTCTCCTCAGACCGGCTGAAAGAACCTGCGGCGACAGGGAGCCCGGGCAGCGGGGGCGGTGCCGGATGGCGCCACCGACGATCGCGTGGAAAGGGAGTCTCCTGGATGTCTGCGGCGTCCGGTCTGTTTCTCGTCTGGACCCGGATCTTGTCGTGCAGGCAGGCAGTGCTCTCAGGGGGCGGGATCGCCTGGGCCAGGGAGCACCTACTGCGTCGGATTTGCGCGGCCGGCGGGCCGGGCGCGTGTCCGGCGTGTAGTATTGACACCCGCCCATGTCGGCACAAGCGCGAAACTACGCAACACCCGTGCGTAGTAGTACGTAGACCGACGAATTCAAGCGGCCTTCCCGGCATCGGTGTTTACCCCCGGTTCAGATGAAACTCCGCCAAAAGATACTGTTGCTCGCCGTGGCGCCCCTGGCCGTCGCGATGCTGGGCATTGCGCTGGCCGTGCGCTACCAGGCCACCGCGCTGGCCCGCCACGAACGCGCGCTGGTGGAAGCCGCCTATCTGCAAAGCAAGGAAACCGAGCTGCGCCACTACGTGGACCTGGCCCAGAGCGCCATCGCGCCGATGGTGCAGTCGGGCCGCACCGACGACGCCACGCGCCAGGCCGCCATGCAAGCCCTGGCCAGGCTCGACTATGGCCCCGACGGCTATTTCTTCCTGTATGACCTGCAAGGTCGGAATCTGATGCATCCGCGCCAGCCGGAACTGGTGGGCCAGGACCTCTGGCTGATGCGTGATCCGCAAGGCGCGTTGACGATCCAGAAACTGGTGATGGCGGCCAAGGCGGGCGGTGGGTCGGTGCGCTACATGTGGCAGAAGCCGTCTTCCAAACAGACCGTGCCGAAGCTCGGCTACGTGGTGGCCGTGCCCGGCTGGAACTGGATGCTGGGCACCGCATCTATCTGGACGATGTGGAGCAGACGCTGCGCCAGCTCGACGCCCGCGCCGAAACCGATATCCGCGAGACCATGGCCTGGATTGGCGTGATTGCCGCCATCAGCATCCTGCTGGTGGCCGCCAGCGGGCTCGCGCTCAATATCAGCGAGCACCGCGAGGCCGATGCCAAGCTGCGCCAGCTGGCGCAACGGGTGGTGCAGTCGCAGGAGGAAGAACGCGCGCGGCTGTCGCGCGAGCTGCACGACGGCATTGGCCAGTTACTGGTGTCGGTCAAGCTGGTGCTGGAGGCCGCCGCCAACCGCATCCGCCTGGCACCGTCGGAAGGCGCCTCGGTGGCCCCCATCCTGGGCATGGCATTGAACCGGCTCGATTCCGCTTTCAATGAAGTACGACGTGTATCGCGCAACCTGCGGCCGGCCCTGCTCGATGACCTGGGCCTGTACGCGGCCCTGCAGCACCTGGCGCGCGAGATGCAGGCCGGCAGCACGCTACGGGTGGACGTCACGCAGACCGGAAAGCCCCGCGAACTGGCCGATGAGCAGGCGACGGCGCTGTTCCGCATTGCGCAGGAGGCGCTGACCAATGTCGAACGCCACGCGCATGCCTCGCGCGTGCACGTAGAACTCGAATTTTCTCCATCGGCCACCCGCCTGACCGTGCGTGACAACGGCACGGGCTTCGACGTGGCCCGCATGCAACACGACCCGCAGCGCGGCATCGGCCTGCGCAACCTGCGCGAACGCATGGCGGCGCTGGGCGGCCAGTTCGACATCGTGTCGATGCCGTCGGGCACGCGGCTCGTGGCGATGCTGCCGCTGGTCACTCTCCCTTCCGATATTCCGCTGTCATGACCCATATGACCGTTGCACCCGACGACGAGCCCGTCATTCCGCCATCGAACGCCCCGGCCAGGGTCCTGCTGATCGACGACCACGCCCTGGTGCGCGACGGCATGCGCATGCACCTGACGTTGCAGCCGGGACTGGAGGTGGTGGGCGAGGCTGACGACGGCGAGGCCGCGCTGGCGTGGCTGGCCGGCGCCGGACCGGCAAACCTGCCCGAGCTTGTGATCACCGACATCGGCATGCGCGGAATGGGCGGCATCGCGCTGGCCGGGGCGTTGCACGATGCCTATCCCGAAGTGGCCGTGCTGATCGTGTCGATGCACGACAACCTGGAATACGTGCGCCAGGCCATCCGGGCGGGCGCGCGCGGCTACGTGCTCAAGGACGCGCCGGCCGACGAACTGATGGCCGCCATCCAGGCCGTATTGGCCGGGCGGGTGTTCTACAGCGCGCGCATCGCCCGCGGCATGGCCGAACAAGCGGTCAGCCCGCTCGACGCCCTGACGCCGCGCGAACGCGACATCCTCCACGGCATTGGCCGGGGCCAGTCCAACAAGGACATCGCGGCACGCCTTGGCGTATCGGTGCGCACTGTGGAAACCCACCGCCTCAACCTGAAACGCAAGCTCGGCATCGAAGGCCGCGCGGAACTGGTCAAGTACGCAGTCCAGCAACTGGGGATCGATAACGATCCGGCGTAGTTCGGCGTAAAGCCTGCGCCGCCCTGTCCCGGCGCATGGACGGCATCATTTCAAGAATCGTCTTAACCACAAGCGAACGCTTGCTGCGTAACGTCGCGGGATGCTGACGTGCGTGGCGCTTTTGCGGGGCTTGCCGCGCACGTCGTGATCTGTTATAAAATCATGAATGATCTGATAAATGATCGCGACACCGAACTACAAACGGCCTTTCCGGGACTTCGTCAAAAAGGCGCGCATAGCGTTGCAGAGGGCAATCGAAGACGAGGTGGAACTGGTTTGCGAAGACCCGGGCGCCGGCGAATCCAAAGCGGGCGACCTGGCAGGCATCCGGGGTACACAAATTCCGGTTTCAGCGGCAGGAATACCTGATGGCCTATCGCTCGCCCGCACCCGAGCTGGCGGCGGAAGGGATAGACATCGATTTCGTCATGATCGACTTCTATCAGGTTGGGCCGCACCAAAATTTCTATGACCTGCTGAAGAGGTATCTCAGAGCAGAGAGGAACGCATGAAGACCATGACCGCACAAACCTTGTTCAACGACCTGCGCCAGTTGCCGGACGTCGAACGCGAAGCGTTCTTCGTGATGATTGGCCAACAGGCCTTTCGTGACGAGAATTTCAGCCACGACGACGTGTTCGGCCACCTGGCCCATGCCGAATTCACGGCCAGCGAGGCGGCAGAGTATCTTGAAGTCTCGATGGCCACGTTTCGGCGCCTTGTCCGCGATGGGAAACTGACGCCCCATGCCGAGGTTGGGCGTAGCCAGCTGTTTGCCGTGGCAGCGCTGGCGGCGTTCAAGCGCCAGCGCAAGGCCATCAAGGGCTGACCGCGCAGCGCCCCGCGGCAAACAAAAAAGCCGACCGGCAAGGCCGGTCGGCTTTCGATGCAGCGGTGCAGCCGGGGGATCAGCCCAGGCGCTTGGCCAGCGCGGACTTGGTTTCCACCAGGGCCTGCGGCAGGTTGTGCTTGAGCTGGGTGAACAGTTCGTCGTGCAGGGCCAGTTCCTTCTGCCAGGCGTCCTGGTCGATCGAGGTGACCAGGTCGAACTGCTCAGCCGTGAACGGCAGGCCGTCCCAGTTCAGGTCGGCGTAGCGCGGCGACGTGCCGAACACGTGGTCCACACCCTGGCCGCGGCCTTCCACGCGATCGATCATCCACGACAGCACACGCATGTTCTCGCCGAAACCGGGCCACACGAAGTTGCCGTCGGCGTCCTTGCGGAACCAGTTCACGCAGTAGAACTTCGGCAGCCTGGCGCCAGCGGCTTCGAGCTTCTCGCCCAGCGCGAGCCAGTGGCCGAAGTAGTCGCTCATGTTGTAGCCGCAGAACGGCAGCATCGCGAACGGGTCGCGGCGCACCACGCCTTGCTGGCCGGCGGCGGCAGCAGTGGTTTCCGATCCCATCGTGGCGGCCATGTACACGCCTTCGGTCCAGTTGCGGGCTTCGGTCACCAGCGGCACCGTGGTGCTGCGGCGGCCGCCGAAGATGAATGCATCGATGGCCACGCCAGCCGGGTTGTCCCAGTTTTCGTCGATCGACGGGCATTGCGAGGCCGGTGCCGTGAAGCGGGCGTTCGGGTGGGCAGCCTTGGCGCCGGTTTCCTTGGCGATGGCGGGCGTCCAGTCCTTGCCTTGCCAGTCGATCAGGTGTGCCGGGGCATCCTTGGTCATGCCTTCCCACCACACGTCGCCGTCGTCGGTCAGCGCCACGTTGGTGAAGATGACGTTTTCCTTGAGGGTCGCCATCGCGTTGAAGTTGGTCTTCTCGCTGGTGCCCGGGGCGACGCCGAAGTAGCCCGCTTCGGGGTTGATCGCGTACAGGCGGCCGTCCTGGCCCGGCTTGATCCACGCGATGTCGTCGCCGATCGTGGTGATTTTCCAGCCGTCGAAGCCCTTGGGCGGGATCAGCATGGCGAAGTTGGTCTTGCCGCAGGCCGACGGGAACGCGGCGGCCACGTGGTACTTCTTGCCCTCGGGCGAGGTCACGCCCAGGATCAGCATGTGCTCGGCCAGCCAGCCTTCGTCACGGCCCATCGTCGACGCGATACGCAGTGCGAAGCACTTCTTGCCCAGCAGCGCATTGCCGCCGTAGCCCGAGCCGAACGACCAGATTTCGCGCGATTCCGGGAAGTGGACGATGTACTTCGTCGGATTGCACGGCCAGGCCACGTCCTTCTCGCCGGCCGCCAGCGGCTTGCCCACGGTGTGGACGCACGGCACGAACTCCCCATCGGCGCCCAGCACGTCGTACACGGCGCGGCCCATGCGCGTCATGATGCGCATGTTGACGGCCACGTACGGCGAATCGGACAGTTCCACGCCGATGTGGGCAATCGGCGAACCCAGCGGGCCCATCGAGAACGGCACCACGTACATGGTGCGGCCGCGCATGCAGCCGTCGAACAGGCCGGCCAGCGTGGTGCGCATTTCGGCCGGGGCGGTCCAGTTGTTGGTCGGGCCGGCGTCTTCCTTCTTCTCGGAGCAGATGAAGGTGCGGTCTTCCACACGCGCCACGTCGGACGGGTCGGACAGGGCCAGGAAGGAATTCTTGCGCTTGGCCGGGTTCAGGCGGCGCATGGTGCCTGCCGCCACCATCTGCTCGCACAGGCGGTCGTATTCTTCCTGCGAGCCGTCGCACCAGTAGATCTGGTCGGGTTTGGTGAGAGAGGCGATTTCTGCAACCCAGGCGACCAGTTTCTGGTTCTTTACCCAGGTCGGCACGTTCAGTGCCGGGGTGCCTTGCATGGTGGGGTGGTTCATCTGACTGCTCCAAAGCAAAAGGGAAACCTTGTCATGCCCGACCAGGGTCGCTGCCGGTCTCGCGGGGAAAGGCGGAGGCCAGCGCGGCATGCCGCGTCGGGCATGGCGCACTCGCGTGAAGACCGTCACATCCCGTTACAACTCGGCGACGACCGATTCCGCGCAAATGGTCGCGGGGGCCCCTGCGGCTGCGCTACAGTTGCGCTTCGCCCGCTTTTGGCGGGCGGCAGGGTCCGGTCGGGCATTGTCCGGCGGCGAGCAGGGGGCGGGAGCTGGGCTCGACCGCACTGTTGCGCCGCGGAGGCGGGCAAGAATACCACTGTACGGACGCCCTGTTTTTTGCTGCGCAGCATTGTCTCCCCTGCCGGAATGCCTGGAACGACCCGCGCAACCTTGCCGCGCGGGGTGGCCCGCCGGGACTGTCATCTGTCAATGTTGCGTCAGGGAAGTCAACAATACTGTCGGTCGCGGGCTGATTCTGTGGCCGCGCGCACCAAGCCCCCGAGGTCAAAGAGTCACCCATGAAGATTGCCGTTCTCGACGATTACCAGGACGCTGTACGCAAGCTGCCGTGCTTTTCCCTGCTGGAAGGGCACGACGTCAAGGTCTTCAACAACACCGTCAAGGGCGTGGGCCAACTGGCCGCGCGGCTTTCGGACGTGGAGGCGCTGGTCCTGATCCGCGAACGCACGCGCGTGACGCGCCAGCTGCTGGAAAAGCTGCCCAAGCTCAAGATCATCAGCCAGACCGGCCGTGCCGGCAGCCATGTGGATCTGGAGGCCTGTACCGACCGTGGCGTGGTGGTGCTGCAGGGTGTGGGGTCGCCGGTGGCGCCCGCTGAACTGACCTGGGCGCTGATCATGGCCGCCCAGCGGCGCATTCCGCAGTACGTGGCCAGCCTCAAGCACGGGGCGTGGCAGCAGTCGGGCCTGAAGTCGACCACCATGCCGCCGAACTTCGGCCTGGGCCAAGTGTTGCGCGGCCAGACACTGGGCATCTGGGGATACGGCAAGATCGGCCGCCTGCTGGCCGGCTACGGGCGCGCCTTCGGCATGAACGTGCTGGTCTGGGGGCGGGAGGCGTCGCAACAGGGCGCCCGCGAGGACGGCCTGAATGTGGCCGAATCGGTCGAACAGCTCTTTGCCGACAGCGATGTGCTGTCGCTGCACCTGCGCCTGGCCGACGAGACGCGCGGCATCGTCAAGCTGGCCGACCTGCAGCGCATGAAGCCCACGGCTCTCTTCGTCAACACGAGCCGCGCCGAGCTGATCGAGGAAAACGCGCTGGTGGCGGCGCTGAACCGGGGGCGCCCGGGCATGGCAGCCATCGATGTCTTCGAGTCCGAGCCCATCCTGCAGGGCCACGCGCTGCTGCGCATGGAAAACTGCATCTGCACGCCGCACCTGGGCTATGTGGAGCGCGACAGCTACGAGCTGTACTTCCGCACCGCCTTCCAGAACATCCTGGACGTGCTGGAAGGCAAGCACGACAGCATCGTCAATCCCAAGGCCCTCACGCCCGCGCTGTCCCGCTGAACCCCGCTGGCGCCGTCTTTCTCCGGCGCCAGACACCCCCCGGCGCACGCCGCCGCGTGCGTCTGTTTGCCCACATTCCCCCCCTTCAAACGAGCGGACTAGCCGGTACACTCGGTTCAAAACGTCAGCGCGTGGCCCCTGCATTCCGGTGCATGCGCGCAGGCCCCGCACACGCAAGGAGGGCGTCCCGTGGCCGAATCCGATCCGCGTCCCAATCCCGCAGGTGCCGGTGGCACGGCCGTCGGTCGTGTGCTGGCGGTCAATGTCGGCGTGGCCCTGCCCCTGGTGGTGGCCGGCGCCGGCACCGAGGCCATCGTCATGTCCGCCATCCGCAAGCATCCGCTCAGCACCCTGCATCACCCGATTGCCGTGGGCGTGCACCGCCTGGGGCTGGCGGGGGACGAACAGGTGGACCGCGCCATCCATGGCGGACCGGGCCGGGCCGTGTATGCCTATCCGATCGAACACTACACATGGTGGAACGCGCGCCGCCGCGAGGCCGGCGTGGAAGAAGCCGAGCGGCCGCTGGCCTTTGGCGCGCTGGGCGAAAACCTGACGACCCAGGGCCTGGTGGAGACCGCGTTGTGGGTGGGCGACCGCATTCGCGTCGGCGAGGTCGAACTTGTGGTGGAATCGCCACGTCGCCCCTGTTACAAGCTCAACGCCGCGATGGGCTATGCGCAGGCCGTGCGCGACATGAGGCAAAGCGGCTTTTCAGGCGTGTACCTCAGCGTGGCCCGCCCGGGCGTGATCCGCGCCGGCGACAACATGGTGCTGACCCCAGGCCCCCGTCAGATTCCGATGTCATGCCTGCACCAGCGCTCCAGCGCATGAATCGCCATCTGCCGGGCGGCTCGCGTGTAAGACCGCGTTAGTCCCAAGTTGAGTCGTCACGCTTTTCTGCTAATGTTTTGCTTCTGATACAAGCAATTCGACCGACCCTTCCCCGCTGGTCCAGACATCCTTCCCTGGTGATGCTGTAATGGCTTGTAATACGTCGCACTTTGCCTAGAAAGGGCAATGCGGTACTAGTAGCGATTTTGCGCGGGCACGACCGGATCCAAGAAGCCGGGGCCATTTGGGGAGCGCGCCATGCGGCATTTGAGGGTCCTCACATGAAAACAGACGGGATCGACCAGCCGAAAGGCTTCGTCGATGGGAACTGGAGCGCGTCCACTTCGACAGGACGCGGCCGCATTTCGCCCTGGGTGGCCATTGCCGGGCTGGTGGTTCTGGCACTGGCAGGCTGGTTCGGCTGGAAAGCGTGGCTGGCACCGAAACCGGCGGCCAAGGGGCCGACCGTCACCACGGTGAGCACCGCCGTGGTCCGGCAGTCGGACGTGCCCGTGGAGGTCACCGCCAACGGCACCGTGACCGCGATGCAGACCGTGGACGTGCGTCCGCAGGTTTCCAGCACGGTGCGTACCGTCCATATCAGGGAAGGCCAGTCCGTGAAGCCGGGCGACCTGCTGTTCACGCTGGATACGCGCATGGACGAGGCCAACCTGGCCCGCGCACGCGCCCAGCTGATGCGCGACCAGGCCGACCTGTCCGATGCCCGCCGCACGCTGGCCCGCAGCCAGGAGCTGTTGCAGCGCAATTTCATCTCGCGTAGCGCGGTGGATACCGCCCAGGCCAAGGTCGACGGCTTCGAGGCCACGATCCGGGCCGACCAGGCGGCCATCGAGGCCGGGCAGGTGGCCGTCAGCTACGGGCAGATCCGCGCCACCATCGGCGGCCGGACCGGCGTGATCAACGTGTTTCCGGGCTCGCTGGTGACGCCGGCCAACACCACCACCACGCCCGCGATGGTGACGATTGCCCAGATCGCGCCGATCACGGTCATGTTCACGCTGCCCGAGCGCCAGCTGGCCTCGCTGCGCGAGGCGCTGCAGGCGGGCCCGGTGACGGTGTCCGCGCAGCCCAACGACGGCAATCCGGCCCCGGTGACCGGCAAGATCACGTTCGTCGACAACACGGTGGACCCGCAGTACGGCAGCATCCGCGTCAAGGCGATGTTCCCCAACGACGAGCACCGGCTCTGGCCCGGCACCTACGCGAACGTGAATGCCACGGTGCAGGTGCTGAAGAACGCGCTGAGCGTGCCGCCGCAGGCCGTGGTGACGGGGCCGGAAGGCCGCTTCGTCTATATCGTGCAGCCCGACAGCAAGGTGGCCCGCGTGCCGGTCAAGGTGGTGGTGACCACCGCCGCCGCCGCCGTGGTGGAAGGCGTGCAGCCGGGTGCCCGCGTGGTGACCGAAGGCGCGCAGAACCTGCGTCCGGGCATGCTGGTGCGCGAAGCCGCCGCGCGTGGCGCTTCGGCGCCGGCCGCCGCAGCGCCGGCATCGGCCAATCACGGACACTGAGACCATGTCGCTGTCCGAGCTCTGTATCCGCCGGCCCGTGATGACGGTGCTGCTGTGCCTGGCCGTCATCGTCACGGGCATCGTGCTGTACCCGACGATTCCGATCGCGGCCCTGCCCAGCTTCAACTCGCCCGTGATCCAGGTCACGGCCACGCTGCCCGGCGCCAGCCCCGAGACCATGGCCGCGTCGGTGGCCACGCAGCTGGAGAAGCAGTTCGCGACGATCCCGGGCGTGACGGTGATCAGTTCGTCGAACACGCTTGGCAATTCGAGCATCACGATCGAATTCAACAGCGACCGCAATATCGACGACGCGGCCGTGGACGTGCAGGCCGCGCTGTTCCGCGCGCAGCGGTCGCTGCCGATCGAGATGACGGTGCCGCCGTCGTACCGCAAGGTGAACCCGGCCGATGCGCCGGTGATCCTGCTGGCGATCAACTCGCCGTCGATGAGCCTGGGCGAACTGAACGCGTTTGGCGACAACCTGATCTCGCCCACGCTGGCCACGCTGCCCGGCGTGGCGCAGGTGCAGATCTTCGGCCAGAAGCGGTTCTCGGTGCGCGTGCGCGCCCACCCCGACGCGCTGGCTGCCCGCGGCATGACGCTCGACGAGCTGGCCACCGCACTCAATCGCGCCAACGCGAACACGCCGGTGGGCACGCTGGACGGCGCGCGCCAGACGCTGACCATCCAGGCCAACCGTCAGATGACCAGCGCCGACGCGTTCCGCAACATCATCGTGGCCAGCCAGCCCAGCGGCGCCGTGGTGCGGCTGTCCGACGTGGCCGACGTGGAAGACAGCGTCGAGACGATCAAGACCGGCAGCTGGCTCAACAACGAGCGGTCGATCGTGCTGGCCGTGCTGCGCCAGCCCGACGCCAACACCGTGGCCGTGGTCGATGCCATCAAGGGCGCGCTGCCGCGCCTGGTGCAGCAGATGCCGGGGTCGGTCAATGTGAGCGTTGTGAACGACCGCTCGAACTCGATCCGCGAGTCGATCCACGACGTGCAGTTCACGCTGGCGCTGACCGTGGCGCTGGTGGTGATGGTGATCTTCCTGTTCCTGCGCCGCGCGGCCGCCACGCTGATCCCCACGGTGTCGCTGCCGATTTCGCTGATCGGCACCGTGGCGCTGATGAAGGCGTTCGGCTACAGCCTGGACAACGTGTCGCTGCTGGCCATCACGCTGGCCGTGGGCCTGGTGGTGGATGACGCCATCGTGATGCTCGAGAACATCGTGCGCCACATCGAGGAAGGCGTGCCGCCGCTGAAGGCGGCGCTGGTGGGGTCACGCGAGATGGGGTTCACCATCCTGTCGATCTCGATCTCGCTGGTGGCGGTGTTCATCCCGATCTTCTTCATGCCGGGTGTGATCGGCCTGCTGTTCCACGAATTCGCCGCGGTGGTGTCGCTGTCGATCCTGGTGTCGGCGCTGGTGTCGCTGACGCTGATTCCGATGCTGTGCGCGCGCTTCCTGTCGGCCGAGAACGTGCCGGTGGACGAATCGCAACACACGTATGGGGATCACGCGCCCGGCGCACCCGTGCATCCCGTGCAGCAGAAGCAGACCATCGGCCTGCGCGCCACGCAGTGGTTCGAAGACCTGTTCGAGTGGACGCTGCACAGGTATGCGCATGGCCTGGACTGGTGCCTGGCGCACCGGCGCGTAGTGCTGGCGGCGGCGGGTTTGACGTTCGTGCTGACCGCGGTGCTGTTCGTGAAGATCCCCAAGGGTTTCTTCCCCGAGGAAGACATTGGCCAGATCCAGGTCAACGCCGAGGGCCCGCAGGATATTTCGTTCGAGGCCATGTCCGATCGCCTGCGCGATGCGGCCGAGCGCATCCGGGCCAACCCGGCGGTGAAGAGCGTGGTGGCGTCGATTGGCGGCGGCCCGTCTCCGGCCATCAACACGGGCCGCATGTTCGTGGAGCTGAAGCCGCTGGGCGAGCGCCCGAAGATGCCGCAGGTGGTGGAATCGCTGCGCAAGGATGTGTCGGGCGTGCCGGGCCTGCAGGTGTACTTCTCGCCGGTGCAGAACCTGCGCCTGGGCGGCCGCCAGAGCAAGAGCCGGTACCAGTACACGCTGCAGAGCGTGAAGCCGAGCCAGCTGCAGGAGTACAGCGACAAGCTGATGGCGAAGATGCGCGCCGAGCCGGTGTTCCGCGACGTGACCAGCGATTCGCAGCAGTCGGGCCTGGAGGCCCAGCTGACCATCGACCGTGACAAGGCCAACGCGATGGGCGTGCAGATGCAGGACGTACGCGCGGCGCTGTACACGGCCTTCGGCGAACGCCAGGTGTCGACGATCTATACGCCGATCGACAACTACTACGTGATCCTCACCGCCGCCGATGTCGATCGTGTGGACGAGACCGCGTTCTCCAAGCTCTACGTGCGCAGCAAGACCGGGCAGATGGTGCCCGTGTCGGCGTTTGCCACGACCGAGCGCCGGGTGGGCCCGATCGCGGTCAACCACCAGGGCCAGCTGCCTTCGGTGACCGTGTCGTTCAACCTGGCCCCGGGCGCGGCGCTGGGCGATGCCTCGAAGCTGATCGACCGCTTCAGCCGCGAAATCGACATGCCGTCGTCGATCTTCACCAGCTGGGGTGGCGACGCAGCCGTGTTCCAGTCGTCGCAGGCCACGCAGGTGGTGCTGCTGGTGGCGGCCATCGCGGTCATCTACACGCTGCTGGGCGTGCTCTACGAGAGCTACATCCATCCGCTGACCATCCTGGCCGGCTTGCCGTCGGCGGCCATCGGCGCATTGCTGACGCTGTTCATCTTCAACGTCGAACTGTCGCTGATTGCAACAATCGGCGTGCTGATGCTGATCGGCATCGTCAAGAAGAACGCGATCATGATGATCGACTTCGCGCTGGCCGCCCAGCGTGAACAGGGGATGGCGCCGAGCAAGGCGATCCGCCAGGCGTGCCTGCTGCGGTTCCGCCCGATCATGATGACCACGTTCGCCGCCGTGATGGGCGCCCTGCCGCTGGCCCTGGGCCTGGGTGCCGGCGCCGAACTGCGCCAGCCGCTGGGCCTGGCCGTGGTGGGCGGCCTGCTGTTCTCGCAGGTCATCACGCTGTTCATCACGCCGGTGATCTACCTGGCGCTGGACCGCTATTCGGGAACCGGCCCGCTGCAGATCGACGCCGAAGGCAATCCGCTGGAAGCCAAGCAGCCCGAGGCGGTTGCACACTGACTGACACCGCGAGGGCGTCCCCTTCCCGCGTGCGGGACGGGGCGCCTGTTCGGGTGGATGCTATCCGCTGTCGCGTGACACGGCTGGTTCGTCACTTCGCCGCGTGACCACGGTCGTCCGATTCCCGCCGTACCAGCTCTCCTCCGACTCTTCTCCGAAAACAGGTCCCGCACGTCACCTGCCACAGCCATCGCGCCGGTGCTATCTTCGCTGGCCGGGGCCTTGCGTTGGCCCCTGAACAGCCGGCGGCGAGCCGGGCCAGGAAATGCGCCAGACGATCTATTTAAAGAATGATGAACGATCAGATCGTGATTATTCGTTGCATGGATATTTGTAACCCCGCTTGACCATGACACCTACCTTCCTTGAAACCCTGATGTACGACGTCGGCCAGCTATTCCTGTACCCGACGCTGGCGCTGATCGGGCTGCTGTTTCTCTACGCTTTCTGGGCGCTTGGCGATTTTGCGATGCAGGCCTGGCTGCGCAGCCGCCATCCCGTCAGCTCGGGACGCGGCTATCCGCTGGTCGCCTGGGCGCGCCGGCACAAGGTCAGCCACCCTGACGCGCTCGACGTCACGGCGCACAAGCTGCTGGAGCGCCCGCGCATTGCGACGCGGGTGGCACCGATGCTGGGCCTGGTGGCGACGATGATCCCGATGGGGCCGGCGCTCAAGAGCCTGTCCGGCGGCAACCTGGCCAATGTGGGCGAAAACCTGACCATCGCGTTCTCGGCCGTGATCCTGGCGCTGATCGCGGCGAGTATCACGTTCTGGGTGGTCAACGTGCGCCGGCGCTGGCTGGCCGAGGAACTGGTCTGGCTGGGCCAGTCGCGCCCGCAATGGGAGTCCGAGGCATGAAGTTCCTGGAGGAGAGCGAGGCCGACGATCCGATCCTGTCGGTCGTCAACCTGATCGACGTGTTTCTGGTGGTGATCGCCGCCCTGCTGGTGACCATCGCCCAGAACCCGCTCAATCCGTTCAAGCACCAGGACGTGACGATCATCTCCAACCCGGGCAAGCCGAATATGGAAATCGTGTCGCGCCAGGGCGAGAAGATCGTGCGCTACCAGGCCAGCGGCCAGGTGGGGTCCGGCGACGGCATCAAGGCTGGCGTGGCCTATCGCATGAAGGATGGATCGATGGTCTACGTACCCGAAACGCCGGCGGCGAGCGGCGGCACGCAGGCACAAACGCAACCGGAGCCCGCCCGGCCATGATGCGCACCCCCTTTGCCCTGCTTGCGATGGCGGTGGCCGTGGCCCTTGCCGCCGGCTGCGCATCGATCGCAACCCCGCCGCCCCATGCAACGCCGGCCGCGATCAGTTTGAAGTTCCCTGCCACGTCATACGTGCTGCTGGGCGAAGTCCACGACAACGCGACCGCCCAGCAGCAACGCCTGGCCGCGCTGACCCGTGCCGTGGAAGCGGGCTGGCGCCCGGCCATCGCGATGGAACAGTTCGACCGCGAGCGCCAGCCTGATATCGATCGCGCACGGCTTGAGCGGCCGCACGATGCGGACTACCTGATCGAACAGGCGGCCGGCAGCAAGAGCGGATGGGACTGGGCGCTGTACAAGCCGGTGGTGGCGCTGGCGCTGCAGTACAACCTGCCGCTGCGCGCGGCCAACCTGTCGCGGGCCGATGCGGCAAAGATCGTGCGCGGTGGCTATGGCGATGTCTTCGCCCGGGACCAGCAGGCGGCGCTGGGCCTCGATGGGGCGTTGCCGGCCGACATCGTGACGGCACAGACCGCCGCGCTCGACGCCGGCCACTGCGGCCATTTTCCGCAGGCCATGCTGCCGGGCATGCTTAACGCGCAGGCCGCCCGCGACGCCGTGATGGCGCAGGCGCTGCGGCCATACGCCAGCCGTGGTGCGGTGCTGATTGCCGGCAACGGCCACGTGCGGCGCGACATCGGCGTGCCGCGCTGGCTGCACGAAGACGGTTCGCGGGTGCTCAGCGTCGGGTATATCGAGTCCGATTCGCCCGACCAGGGCTTCGACGTCGTGGTGCGCGTACCGGCGAAGGAGCGCGACGACCCATGCAAGGGTGCGATGATGGGCAAGCCGATGAAACAGTGATCGCCTGCCTGCATCGCTCCCCTCTCCCGCGAGCGGGACAGGGGCAGGGGGAGAGGACCGAGCCGCTCTGGATGCGACGGGTCAGCAAGCAGAGCCTCGATGCCCTCTCCCACGACCCCCTCCCATTCCATGGGAGCGGGGAGCCAAAACACGCTAAGCGTCCGCCAGCGCGAAACTCAGCTCTGCGCGCAATCCCCTGCCCTGCGTGGCATCGCGCAACGTCACCTTGCCGCCGAACCTCGCTGCCATCTCGCGGGTGATCGCCAGCCCGAGACCCGATCCGGGCTCGGTGTTTTCCACGCGCCGGTAAAAGCGCGCAAACACCTTTTCGCGCTCGCTCTCCGGAATGCCGGGGCCATCGTCCTCGACCACCAGCAGCGCGCGGCCGTCGCGGTGGGCGGCGGATAGCGTGATGCGGCTGCCGCGCCCCGAGTACTGGATCGCGTTGTGTACCAGGTTGGCCAGCGCCTCGCGCAGCAGGGCGGCGTCCGCACGTACCGGCAGCGTCAGGCCGGCAGGCCGCTCCCATCCAAAATCCTGCTGCTTGCCGCGCGCCAGCGGCAGGTAGTCCAGCGCGACGTGTTCGGCCACCGTGACGGCGTCGATGACACCGGCCTCGTCGTCCTGCGTGGCGCCATCGCGTCCCGGCTGCCGCACGCGGGCCAGGGCCAGCAGCTGGTTGGTCAGGCGCGCCGCCTGTTCCAGCTGCGTGACGATGCCGCCGACGGCTTCGGCGGCAGCTTCGCGGGCCGGCTCGTCCTGCCGCATCTGCAACTGCCGCTGCGCGAATTCGGCCTGGGTCTTGAGAATGGCCAGCGGCGTGCGCAACTGGTGCGCCGCGTCGGCAATGAACTGCGCCTGCGATTGCGCCATGGCCTCCGAGCGCGATACGTGCAGGTTGACCGCGTCGACCAGCGGCCGCACCTCCACGGGCACCACGTCGAAAGCCAGCGGCGCCAGATCGTCGGGCGAGCGGGCGCGGACGTCGTCGCGTACCCGCTGCAGCGGCTTGAGCACGTAGGTGATGCCCCCGACCAGGATCACGGCCGACAGCACGATCAGCGCGATATCGCGCAGCAGTGCGCTGCGCCAGACGTTGCCGATCAGGGCGGCGCGCGGCTCTGCGGTTTCGGCCACCTGGATGATGACGCGCATGTTGGCGTCGGGCCGGTAGATGGGCCGCGCCATCGTGGCGACGCGCACCGGATCGCCGTGGTAGATGGCGTCGTTGAAGCGCGGCACGTTGTTGACGAGCGGCCCCTTGGGCAGCGGCAGGTCGTCGTAGCCGGTCACGGTCTCGATGCCGCCGCCGCGCTCCATCGACACGCGATAGAACACATGGGTCTGCGCGGCCGTCTCGAACATCTCCATCGCCGCGTCGGGCAGCGTCAGCTGCACGCTTTCGCCAGCCATGCCGATGGCGTTGTCGATGGTGCGGATCGATCCGTACAGCGAGCGGTCGTAGGCCGTATTGGCGGCATCGCGCAGGGTGCCGTAGGTGAACCAGGTGTCGACGGCCATCATCAGCGCCAGCGCCGGCACCAGCAGGATCAGCAACTGGCGACGCAGGCTGCCTCGCAGCCACAGCCGCACCGGCAGGCGTGCGCGCTGGCGCAGGTGGCGGCGCCACATGTCAGGCCCCGGCCCTGGGCGGTTCCGTGGCTTCGGGTTCCAGCAGGTAGCCGAACCCGCGCAGCGTGACGATGGTGACACCGTGGCCGGTCAGCTTCTTGCGCAGGCGGTAGACCAGCACTTCGATGGCGTCGGGGCTCACGTCGGCATCGAGCGAGAACACCTTGTCCAGCAGTTGCGCCTTGGTCAGCGGCTGGCCGCTGCGCGCCAGCAGGGCGCCGAGCAGGGTGGATTCGCGCGGGGTCAGCGACAGCGGTGCGCCGCCCAGCGTAAAGCTGCGGGTCTCGCCGTCGAACACCAGCGTGCCGCATTGCAGGCGCGGATGCGCGCGGCCGCGGCTGCGGCGGATCAGGGCAAGGATGCGGGCTTCGAGTTCGGCGATGGCGAACGGCTTGGGCAGGTAGTCGTCGGCACCCAGGTTCAGGCCGCGCACGCGTTCGTCGAGCGTGTCCTGGGCGGTCAGGATCAGCACCGGGGTGCGATCGTCGCGGCCGCGCATGGATTTGAGCACGGCCAGGCCGTCCTTGCCGGGCAGGCGCAGGTCCAGCACCACGGCGTCGTACTCCTCGGCCATCAGCCGCGCTTCGGCCTGCAGGCCATCGGCGACGTGCTCGATGACGAAGCCGCCCTGCTCCAGCGCACGTGCCACCCAGCGGGCCAGTTCCACTTCGTCTTCCACCAGCAGGATGCGCATGCCGGACCTCCTCTGCCCGCTCTTTGTCGTGTCTCGCGGGCCGCCCCTGCGTGCCGCGGGCGCCTATAATACCCCCGCCCTGCCCGCAGGTGTCTGCTGGCTGCCTCACCCACGTCCGCACACCATCGTCCTGTCTTCTCCGCTGCCCGTGCCGCCCCCGCCCTCGCCTACGGAACCGTCCTGCTTCACGCGTCGCCAGTTGCTGCTGGCCGGTGGTGCCATGGCCGTGGGGCTGCCGGTGCTGGCGCAGCCCGGCCCGCGTGTGCCGGATGGATATCCGGGCGACTATGCCGACGTCATCGCCCGCGCTCAGCGCGAGGGCGGCGTCACGGTCTACGCATCCACCGACCTGGAAGTGGTGCAGCCGCTGATCCAGGGGTTCGAGGCGCGTTATCCCGGCGTGCGCGTGCGCTACCAGGATCTCAACACGCTCGAACTGCATGAGCGATTCCTGGCCGAGAGCGCCAGCATGGGCCCGGCGGCGCCCGGCCGCGACGCCGCCTACGCCGACGTGCTCTGGAGCACGGCCATGGACCTGCAGATCAAGCTGGTCAACGACGGCCATGCGCAACGCTACGACTCGCCCGAGCGCGCCGGTCTGCCCAGCTGGGCGGTGTGGCGCGACGAAGCCTGGGGCACGACGTTCGAGCCGGCCGTCATCGTCTACAACCGCAAGCATTTCGCGTCGGCGCATGTGCCGGGCAGCCGCAGCGGCCTGGCGCGCCTGCTGCAGGAACACGCGCCCCAGTGGCGCGGCAAGGTGGTGACGTACGACGTGGAGCGTTCGGGAGTGGGCTACCTGCTGGCGCAGCAGGACGCCCGCATGGGCAGCGAATTCTGGTATCTGGCGCAGGCGCTGGGGCGTGCCCAGGTGCAGCTGTCGGCATCGACGGCCGACATGGTCGAGCGCATCGCCAGTGGAGACCTGGTGCTCGGCTACAACCTGCTGGGGTCGTACGCGCTGTCGCTGATGGAGCGCGGCGCAGGTATCGGCGTGATTGCGCCGCGCGACTACACGCTGGTGATGTCGCGCGTGGCATTTATCGCGCGCCGGGCGCCGCGGCCCAATGCCGCCCGGCTATGGCTCGATTACCTGCTGTCGCGCGCAGGGCAGGCGTTGCTGGGGCAGTCCACGTCGCAGCTCTATACCATCCGCACCGATACCGACAGCGCGCATACGGCCAATGCCCTGGCAGAGCGGCTGGGCTACGCGCTCAAGCCGATCAGCGTGGGGCCGGGCCTGCTCGCTGCGCAGGATGCCCTGCGCAAGAAGGCCTTCCTCGCGCGCTGGCGCGAGGCGCTCAAGGGTTGAGTCGGGCTGGGTGGGCCGGGGGCATGGCGCCAGGGCTGAAGCCGGCGCCCGATGCTATTCGGCGACGACCGGCGGCTGGCGCTCGCACAGCGTCGCCATTTCCTCGTCCAGGGGCGCCATCGGGCGCGGCACGTAGCCGACGCGCAAGGCCGGGGACAGGCGCAGCGTATCGATGAAGGTGTCCGCCAGACGCTCGGCCTCGCGGTTCAGGTCGAAATCGGTCGGGGAGAACAGCCAGTGGGCCAGCACGCCGCCGATCGCGGCGTGGAAGGCCATCACGGCCAGGTCGAGATCCAGGTCTGCCGGCAACTGGCCGCGCTCCATGGCCAGGCGCAGATGCTCGCGCATCTTGACCGTGCCGTCCTGGTGCGACGCGCGCTGGCGTTCGAAGATGGCGCCGTTGTCCTCCACCATCTCGCACTTGTGGAAAATGATCTCGAAGACGCGGCGCCACTGCGGATTGGTGACGGTCTGACGGAACACGAAGGCGCAGATGTCGCGAATGCCGCCGAGCGGATCTTCCTGTAGCGCCAGCCGCTCGGGCGCGCACAACGCTTCCACGGGCAGGTTCACGCGGTCCGCCATGGCGGCGAACACGTCGCTCTTGTTCTTGAAGTGCCAGTAGATCGCGCCGCGCGTGACACCGGCCGCTTCGGCGATGTCCGCCAGCGACGGGCGTGCCACACCACGGGCGTGGAACACGGCCTCCGCCGCATCCAGAATCCGGTTGCGCGTCTCGAGTGCTTCTTCCTTGGTACGTCTGACCATTTCCTCTTTTCCCGGGCCAGTGGTTAGCCGTCCGGGTCTCCTGATGCCAACGCGCGAATGCGCCGAAGGGCTTCTCTTTCCAAATTGCTCTACCGCACCGGCGGCCGCATCGTACCTTGAATGGAACAATCGTGCTCACAGGGGCCGAACATTCCAATGCACACAACAGGCGCCATGTGTTGCTAACTGCGCTAATTTCGTAACCGTGACTTACATACATGCGCGAATGTATCTATACTACTCGCCTGTCCGGACTTCGGCCAAGCCGTTTTTTTGCCCGGCTGCGGTGACCCGTTACCCGCACGCCTGTGGTCCGCCTGACTCAAGCATCACTTTTTTAGCCGCCGCGCCCCGCCCCCGGGGCGCGCCTGCCTTCCAGCCCATCGCGTTGGGAGCGGAGCGGCAGCTCTCAAATTTTCATCATGGGGTTATCGATGAGGAAGTCCCAACGTATCCGTAGCGCAGCCGTTGCAGCCGCCGTCACTGCCGCTGCCCTGGCGCTGTCCGCCTGTGGCCAGAAGGCGGCCCAGGGCGGTGCGATGCCGCCGCCGGAAGTGGGTGTGGTTACCGTCACGCCGTCTGCCGTTGCCGTTGTCAATGAACTGCCGGGTCGTCTCGAAGGTGTGCGTACTGCCGAAGTGCGTGCCCGTGTCGAAGGCATCGTCCTGTCCCGCAATTACACCGAAGGCGGCGAGGTCAAGGCCGGCCAGGTGCTGTTCCGCATCGATCCGGCCCCGTACCAGGCGCAGCTGGCCTCGGCCAAGGCCCAGCTGGAGCGCGCCGAAGCCAATGCGGTCTCCGCGCGCCAGAAGGCCGAACGCTACAAGCCGCTGGTGGCCGTGAACGCGGTCAGCAAGCAGGAATATGACGAGGCCGTGGCCGCCGCGGGCCAGGCCAATGCCGACATCGCCGCCGCCAAGGCCGCCGTGACCACGGCCCAGATCAATCTGGGCTACACGACGGTGACGTCGCCGATCTCCGGCCGCGTGGGCCGGGCGCTGGTGACCGAAGGGGCGCTGGTCGGCAAGGGCGAAGCCACCAAGCTGACCACCGTCGAGCAGGTCGACCCGATATGGGTGACATTTACCCAACCGGCCTCGGAAGTGGCGCGCCTGCGTGCCGCCATCGAATCGGGCAAGGTCAAGGGTGTGAACGGCGGGGCCAAGGTGCATCTGTATCCGGAAGCCGGCGACAAGGAATACGTCGCCACGGGCAAGCTGCTGTTCTCGGACATGACCGTCGACCCGACCACCGGCGCCATCACGCTGAGGGCCGAATTCCCGAACCCGAAGCGTGAGCTGCTGTCGGGCACGTTCGTGCGCGTGAAGATCGAGCAGGGTGTCGACGAGAACGCGCTGACCGTGCCGCAGCGCGCGCTGATCCGCAGCGCCCAGGGCGCCAGCGTGCTGGTGGTGGGCGCCGACGGCAACGTGGCCGCGCTGCCGGTCAAGGCGCCGCAGGCCATTGGCGACCGCTGGGTCGTGACCGAAGGCCTGAAGGGCGGCGAAAAGGTGATCGTGGAAGGCCTGCAGAAGGTGCGCCCGGGCGCGCCGGCCAAGGCCGTGCCGTTCCAGGCGCCGAAGACGGCCGATGCCCCGGCATCGGCGCCGGCCGCCACCGCGCAGGGCGACAAGCCCGCCGCAGGCGGCAAGGACGCCAAGGCTGACGACAAGTCGGCCGCCAAGCAGGGCTGATCGGGCCCTCGACCAAAGCCATAAAAGGGAGCCAGTTTCATGGCGAAGTTTTTTATCGACCGGCCGGTGTTCGCGTGGGTGCTCGCGCTGATCATCGCGCTGGGCGGTCTGTTGTCGATCGTGCAGTTGCCGATTGCGCAGTACCCCAATATCGCCCCGCCGATCATCACGGTGACCACCACCTACCCCGGTGCGTCGGCCAAGACGATCGAGGACTCGGTGATCACGCCGATCGAGCAGGAGCTCAACGGCGCACCCAACCTGCTCTATTACGAATCGCAAAGCGAATCGTCGGGGCTGGCCACGATCAACATCTCGTTCGCGCCCGGCTCGAATGCCGACCTGAACTCCGTGGAAGTGCAGAACCGCCTCAAGCGCGTGGAAGCGCGTCTGCCGGCGGAGGTGCGCCAGCAGGGCGTGCGGGTCGACAAGGCCGGCAACAACTACATGATGTTCATCACGGTCTCGTCGAAGTCGGGTAAATCCGACGCGATCGAGCTCGGCAACTTCGTGTCGGCGCAGGTGGTGGATTCGATCCGCCGCGTGCCCGGCGTGGGTGCCGCCGACCTGTTCGGCACCGAGTACGCGATGCGGATCTGGCTGGATCCGGCCAAGCTGACGGGCTACAACCTGACGCCGCTGGACGTGACCGCCGCCGTGTCGGAGCAGAACATCCAGGTGGCCGTGGGCGAACTCGGCGGCACGCCGTCGCCGCGCGGCACGGAGCTGAACGCCACGGTTAACACCGAAAGCCGGCTGACCACGCCCGAACAGTTCGCCAACATCCTGCTGCGCGTGAATCCGGACGGCTCGTCGGTGCGCATCAAGGACGTGGGCCGCGTGGAACTGGGCGGCGCTGACTATTCGACGCTGGCCCGCATCAACGGCAAGCCGGCTTCGGCCATCGCCATCAAGCTGTCGCCCACGGGCAACGCGCTGGCTACGGCAACCGCCGTGCGCGCCAAGATGGACGAGCTGCAGCGCTTCTTCCCGCCCGACTACGAATTCAGCGTTCCCTACGACACGTCCGCGTTCGTGAAGATCTCGATCGAGGAAGTGGTCAAGACGCTGCTGGAAGCCGTGGTACTGGTGTTCCTGGTGATGTACCTGTTCCTGCAGAACTTCCGGGCCACGCTGATTCCGACGCTGGTGGTCCCGGTGGCGCTGCTGGGTACGTTCGGCGCCATGCTGGCGTTCGGCTTCTCGATCAACGTGCTGACCATGTTCGGCATGGTGCTGGCCATCGGTATCCTGGTGGACGACGCCATCGTGGTGGTCGAGAACGTCGAGCGGATCATGAGCGAGGAAGGGCTGTCGCCGCGCGAGGCCACCCGCAAGGCCATGAGCCAGATCACTGGCGCCATCGTCGGCATCACGCTGGTGCTGACCGCCGTGTTCATCCCGATGGCATTCTTCTCGGGCTCGGTCGGCAACATCTACCGCCAGTTCTCGCTGTCGCTGATCTCGTCGATGGTGTTCTCGGCCATCCTGGCCCTGACGCTGACACCGGCCTTGTGCGCGACGCTGCTCAAGCCGGTCGAGGCAGGCCATCATCACGAGAAGACCGGGTTCTTCGGCTGGTTCAACCGGACGTTCGCCACGGCGTCGACCGGCTACCAGGGCATCGTGGCACGCATCCTCAGGCGCTCGGGCCGCTATCTGATCGTGTACGCGGTGATCATCGCCGGCGTGGTCCTGCTGTTCCAGCGCCTGCCGTCGTCGTTCCTGCCTGACGAAGACCAGGGCTACATGATCACGGTGGTGCAGTTGCCCACGGGCGCCACGCAGGAGCGCACGATCGGCGTGCTCAAGCAGATCGAGGACTACTACCTGCAGAAGGAATCGAAGGTGGTGGACCAGATGATCACCGTGGCCGGCTTCTCGTTCTTCGGCCGTGGCCAGAACGGCGGTATTGCGTTCGTGCGCCTGAAGGACTGGAAGGAGCGTCCGGGGGCGGACCAGACCGCACAGGCCCTGGTGGGCCGTGCGTTCGGCGCGCTGTCGTTCATCAAGGACGCGATCATCTTCCCGCTGAACCCGCCGGCCATTTCCGAACTGGGCAACTCGTCGGGCTTTGACTTCCGCCTGCAGGATCGTACCGGGCAAGGCCACGCCAAGCTGATGGAAGCGCGCAACATGATGCTCGGCATGGCCGCGCAATCGCCTGCCCTGGTGGGCGTGCGTCCGGAAGGCCAGGAAGACGCGCCGCAGCTGCGCATCGACATCGACCGCGAAAAGGCGCGTGCGCTGGGCGTGGCGGTGGCGGACATCAACCAGACGCTGTCGATCTCGTTTGGCTCGTCGTACGTGAACGACTTCATCTACGAAGGCCGCGTGCGCCGCGTGATCGTGCAGGCGCAGGGGTCTGACCGCCTGCTGCCCGACGACCTGGGCAAGCTGCGGGTGCGTAATGCCAATGGCGACATGGTGGCGTTCTCGGCGTTCTCCACGTCGCAGTGGGTGATGGGCTCGCCGCGCCTGGAGCGCTACAACGGCATGCCGGCCGTGAAGCTGGCAGGCCAGGCCGCGCCGGGCAAGTCCACCGGCGAGGCGATGCGCGTGATGGAAGAGAACTTCGCCAAGCTGCCGCCGGGCTTCGGTTTCGAGTGGTCGGGCCAGTCGTATGAAGAACGCCTGGCCGGTTCGCAGGAACCGATCCTGTACACGTTGTCGCTGATCATCGTGTTCCTGTGCCTGGCTGCGCTCTACGAGAGCTGGTCGATCCCGGTATCGGTGCTGCTGGTGGTGCCGCTCGGTGTGATCGGTGCGCTGCTGGGCGTGACGCTGCGCGGCATGCCCAACGACGTGTACTTCAAGGTGGGCCTGATCGCCACGATTGGTCTGTCCGCGAAGAACGCCATCCTGATCGTGGAATTCGCCAAGGACCTGCAGGCGCAGGGCCGCAGCCTGATCGATGCCACGCTGGAAGCAGTGCACCTGCGGTTCCGCCCGATCCTGATGACGTCGATGGCGTTCATCCTGGGCGTGCTGCCGCTGGCCATCTCCACGGGCGCGGGCTCGGGCAGCCAGCGCGCCATCGGTACCGGCGTGATGGGCGGCATGATCACGGCAACGGTACTGGCCATCTTCCTGGTGCCGGTATTCTTCGTCGTGGTGCGCAGCCGGTTCAAGGGCAGCCGCGCCCAGCACGAACGTGAGCAGGCGCGCCTGGAAAGCAGCCAGAGGGAAATCTGACAATGACCAAGACTTTGACCACATTGCTGCTGGTGGCCGGGGTGATGAGCGGCTGCACGCTGGCGCCGCACTATGACCGCCCCGCCGCCCCCGTGGCAGGCAGCTATCCGGCCGCGCCGGAAGGTTATGCCACGGCCGAGGTGAAGAGCGGCGAAACGCGCCGCGCCACCGATATCGGCTGGCGCGAGTTCTTCACCGATCCGCGCCTGCAGACGCTGATCGCCACGTCGCTGGAAAACAACCGCGACCTGCGCACGGCCGCGCTGCGGATCGAGGAAGCGCGCGCGCAGTACCAGATCCAGCGTGCGGACCTGCTGCCGACCATCAACGGCAACGCGAGCTTCCAGCGCGGGCGGTTCTCCGGCACGACCTCGGGCGTGTCGCAGTCGTTCACCGGCAACATCTATCAGGTTGGCCTGTCGGTGACGCAGTGGGAGCTGGACTTCTTCGGCCGCGTGCGCAGCCTGTCGAATGCGGCGCTGGCGCAGTATTTCTCGACCGAGGAAGCGCATCGCGCCGCCTATATCTCGCTGGTCTCGGAAGTGGCCAAGGCCTATCTGGCCGAACGCGCCGCCGCCGAGCAGTACGAGCTGGCGCGCGAGACGCTGGAGGCGCGCCAGAGCACGTACGAATTGTCGAAGAAGCGTTTCGATGCCGGCGCCACCTCGGCGCTGGACCTGCGCGACAACGAATCGCTGGTGGCCCAGGCGCGCGTCTCTGCCGCGCAGCTGGCGCGCCAGCGTGCGCAGGCGCAGAACGCACTCGAAGTGCTGGTGGGCAAGCCGATCGCCGAGATCCCGACCCTGCCGGCGCCGATGCGGCTGTCCGACGAGCGCATCATCAGCGACATTCCCGAGGGCCTGCCCTCGGAACTGCTGACGCAGCGTCCCGATATCCGCCAGGCCGAACAGGCGCTGCTGTCCGCCAACGCGAACATCGGGGCGGCCCGCGCGGCCTTCTTCCCGCGTATCACGATGACGGCCAGCGCCGGGAACATCAGCACGTCGTTCACCAGCCTGTTCGACAACGGTGCCGGCGTGTGGTCGTTCTCGCCGCAGCTGGTGCTGCCGATCTTCGACTACGGCCGTAACCTGTCGAACCTGGATCTTGCCAACGTGCGCAAGAACATCCAGGTGGCCAACTACGAGAAGACGATCCAGACCGCCTTTTCCGAAGTGGCCGATGCGCTGGTGGCGCGCGGCACGCTCGAAGAGCAGGTGGCGGGGCAGGAGCAGCAGCGCAATGCGGAGGCGGCGCGCTACGAACTGTCACGCCTGCGCTTCCGCAGCGGCGTGGCCAGCTACCTGGACGAACTCGACGCACAGCGCCAGCTGTTCTCGGCCGAGCAGGCACTGGTACAGGCACGCCAGCTGCGCCTGACCAATGCGATCGACCTGTACCGCGCATTGGGCGGTGGCCTGAAGGAAACCGGAGAACTGGCGAAGGCCGCGCCGCAGCCAGCGACGCAGACCACGCAGTAACGCTTCCAGCCGGAAGCACAAGCGAAAAGGGCGAGGCCGCGATGGCCTCGCCCTTTTTCCTGCGCGCGTGACAGCCGCTCAGAACTTGTACGTCGCGGCCAGGAAGAACACCAGCGGATTGGGCCGCAGCGTGGTCTTCGACGTTGACAGCACGGTGCCGTCCGAAGCCTTGATCGTCATCGTCGATTCCGATTTCAGCGGAATGTACGTCACCGCGCCGGTCACGCCCCAGTGCTCGTTGAAGTTATACGTGCCGCCGACGTTGAAGATCGGCGCCCATGACGACGACGCATCGGCGCTGACCGAAGTCTGCCCCGGGATGCCGGCCCCCGCTGCCAGGATGGCGCCAAGGTTGTTGTTGACTGACTCGGCGAAGGCCGGATTCACCTTGATATCGGTGAAGAAGTTGTACGACACGCCGACGCCGACGAACGGACGGAACGTCACCCCCGGCGAACGGAAGTGATACTGCACCATGGCCGCCGGGCTCCACTGCCGTGCACGGGTGATGATCGGATTCAGGGAAGGGTCCCCCAGGCTCTGGTGGCCCAGTGCGCCAGCCGGCCCGGGCGGAATCAGCTCGCCATGGCCGTAGATCTTGAAGGTCGGCGGAATGCCGCCCACGGCGGTAATGGCGATGTGGTCGGTCACGAAATGGCTGAACGTCAGCCCCAGCGTGTCGGCGTTAGACGACGATAACCCGCTGCCCGGCGCCGAGAACGACGACGGCAAGCCAAGCGGATAGTTGATCGGCACATCGACCACGTTGGTGGTCAGCGGCCCGCTGGTGCCGAAGGTCTGGATATGGAACCAGCCGGCCGACACCACGTTGTCGCCCGCCTTCTGGGCGTGCGCGGGCGCCGCAAGGCACGCGGCAACGGCGGCGCCCAGGGCAAGAAGGCGCTTCAGGGCAAGTCGCTTGTTCTGCATGGTCAGGTCTCCCCGGTTCCTGTTATTCGACGAATGCACCGATCGTGAAGTACGGGCTGCCGTTGCGGTCCTCCAGGAATCCGAACACGCCGCCGGTGAACATCAGCTTGCCGGTGATGCCGGGCGTGCCCTCCTTGCGCGTGGTGGTGATCACGCCTGCGGTGGTCTGCGAGAAGTCGAGCTTCAGCGCCACGGCGCGCGTGGCGTCCGACGCATGGAACGGGTCGAGCATGGCGGCGTCCGCCCCCACCAGTGCCGTGGTCTTGTAGTCGAAGTTGCTGTCCACGCCGACGTATTCCCCATTGACGGCGCCCTGCGTGGCGGACACGGCGGGCGCCATCATGCCGATGCCGATCTCGTCGTCGGCCCCCAGCGGCAGCTTGTCGGCGCTGGCATAGCCCACGCGGATCATCACCGGCACCAGTTGTCCGCGCAGCTTGCCGACGATCAGGTACGCGCGCCCCATCACATTGCCCAGCGTCGGCGCCTGTTCGCCTTCATAGTTGGTCGACACCAGTGCGCCATCCGATTGCGCCACGAACCTGTTGCCCTTCTGCTTGCAGGTGCCGCCCGCCTTGTTGTCGCAAACCGTGAACGAGCCATCGGCAGCCAGCGACATCCTGTAGTCCTGCGCCACCTGGGCGAAGTTCTTCGACGGGATCTCGTGGAAGCCGGATCCGTTGTAGAGGCCGGCGATCTTGCCCAGGTCGGTCTCGGTCTGCGCGAAGCCGATGAACTGGAAGTACGGGAACGTGGTGTCGGGCACTGCGCCCGCGCCCAGCAGACCGTTGAACTGGATGCGTGCACCCGGGATGGTGCCGCCCATCACGCCCTCGCCCAGGAACAGCTTGGCCGGGCGCGCCGGGTCCAGGCTCGCACCCTGCAGCACGAAGGCGCACTGGTTCAGCTTCTGCGTCGGCAGTCCGGTTTCCTGCGCCAGCGTGCCGGTCATCACGTTCTTGCCGCCCGTGGGGTCCGAACGTGTCGGCGACACGGTGCCAGTGGTGCGCGGCACCGACGAGTCGAGGAACGTCACGGCCCACGTCTTCCGCGTGGTATCGATCTGCACCTTGACCAGCTCGCCGGAGCCGGTGCCACCGATATATGGCGTCGAGTAGTCGACCGATGCGGGGCACAGGCGCGGCGTCACCGCGGCGGGCGTGCTGCTGCCGCCGCCATCGCCGCCGCCGCCACCGCAGGCGGCCAGCAAGGCGGTGGTGACAAGCGCCAGCGCCAGGCGCGGCACCCGGGTCCGCTGCGAGGGGGCGCCGGCGGTGCGCGGCGGAAGCGATTGCGGCAGCTGCATGATGATGTCTCCTTGGTGCTTTCTTATGTGTGAGGCAGGGTTCTGGATACGCGGCGCGCGCTAGCGGTTGGCCACGGCGCTGACGCGGAAGGTCGGATCGGAGGCGTCGCCGAACAGGTGGGCGTACACGGGGCCGGTGGTGATCAGCGCACCGGCCTTGCCGCTGTTGTCGACCGTGCTCACCACGCCGGGCCGCGTGGCCTGCGTGAGATCCATCTGGAAGCCGCCGATCGGCGTGAGCGAGGGGTCTTGCGGATCGAGCCAGGCACCGACGTTGTCGTGCAGCGACGACGCCACGTACCTGAAGTCGCTGCCCGAGCCGATGTAGCCGCCCTTGAGGGCGGCGGCGCTGGTCGCCGTGGTCGGCGACAGCAGCGCGATGCCCGATTCGTCGTCGACGCTGAGGATGATGTTGGACAGGTCGGAGAAGTCGACGCGCGCGTAGCCCACGCGCACCAGCAGCGGCACCAGCTTGCCTTCGAGCTTGCCCACGATCAGTACGCCTTTGGCCAGCGTCTGGTTGCCGGCCGCGAACGTCTGGGTGAAGAAAAACGGATACGGCTTCAGGCCGCTGGAGTCGAAGCTTTCGAAAGCGCCGTCGGTGCCTGGGCGCAGCTTCCATGCCTTGCCGGTGGTCACGCAGTTGCCCGAAGCCACCGTGCAGGTGCCGTCGGCGTTGATGGTCTCCACCTTGTTGGCGACCGTGGGCACGAAGTGGTTCGTCGATAGCGGATCTCCACCTGACGGAATCAGGTGGTAGCCCAGCACGTTGTAGCTGCCGGCCACCTTGCTGAAATCGGTCTCGGTTTCGGCAAAGGCCAGCACCGGATACATCGCGAAGGTCGTGGCGGGAATGGCGCCAAAGCCGGGGACGGCGTCGGTGCCGCCGAGGCCGTTGTACTTGATCGTGGCACCTGGAATGCCGCCGCCGGCAACGCCATTGCCGACGAACAGTATTGGAGGATGGGACGGGTCGATGAGCGCCTGCGACGTGCCGTCTGATGCCGTCGCGGTCTTCAGTTCGTATGCGCAGCGGTTCTGGGCTTCCGTGGGCAACGGCCGGGTGGGATGCGACATCGTCCCGGTGATGGTGACGCCGGCGCGCGTCGGGTAGATATCGGCAGTGGTCTTCGGCACCGGCGATTCCAGGAACTGGATGCGATACGTGCCCTTGGTGCTGTCGAGCTGGATCTTCACGAATTCCCCCGCGCCCGATCCGCCGGTGTACGTGGTGCTGTAGTCCAGCACGCTCGGGCAGATGGCGGCCACGGGCTGGTTGACCGTGGGGCCCGAGGGCGTGCACGTTCCACTGGTGGCGCATTGCTGCGCGGCGGCTTGCGGCGTGCTGCCGCCGGGTTCTCCGTCGCCGCCGCCGCAGGCGGACAGCGCGATCGTCAGGCTTACCCCAGCCCAAGCAAAGGCGGTACGTCGAAAATTCGACTGTGTCATGGTGGTCTCCTCGTTCTTATGACGGGCGCACCGGCAGTGGCCGAGGTGTCGCACGGTGGTCGGAATCTCGCGTTTCAAGCGCCTGCGCGCAATAGAGCGCATGTTCCAAACATTGCCGCTGCGCCGTCTGCCGTTGTCCGCCAAGCGCCTCGCGCCGTTGTTCAAACCGCGTGCGCGGCCCGATGTGCGCATATTCAAACGGGGGTGGCGGCGGTATCAGAACTTGTATTCGCTGTTGGCGGGGTCGAATGCCGAGGCATCGAAGGTCTTCTTCACGGCCTTTTCGAAGACGATCTTCTCGACCATGTTGCCGTCGGTGTCCCATGCCGTTTCCATACGCGGCCATGGATGCTTGAGGTCGAACATCAGCTGCACCTTCTTGGCGTAATACCTGGGCGCGCCTTCGGGCAGGTCCCAGGTCAGCGCCACCATGCGCGTGCCCTGCTCCTGCACGATCTCCGTGCGTGTGTACTTCTCCGACAGGCCCGCGGCGCGCAGCGTCTTGGCGTCGCGCTCCAGCATCGACAGCACGAACTGGAAGCCCAGGTCGCGCACGGTATGGTTCGATTGCGATTTCGCCAGCGTGCCGTCGATGGCCGTCCAGATCGACGTGAAACCCATGATGCCGCCCAGGTGGCCGTACATCTCATCCTTGCGCCGGGTCTCGTCGTAGATGATTTCCTGGCCGGCCTGCGCCCCGTTGGGCAGCCATTTCGCATAGAGCTGGCGCGGCAGATGGCGGTAGCGGATCATCATGCGCGCGGGCTTGTCCTGCCACTGGCCGTTAAGGCGTTCCTGGCGCGTCATCCAGTATTCGTACTCGGGATAGCGGTTGATTTCCTGCCGCGCCCACGTCAGCAGCGCCTCGGGCTGCAGGGCGTCGAACACGGCCAGCACCTGGGCATCGGACATCGCCGCCAGTTCACCGCTGGCAATCTGCTTGGCGAGCAGCGCGGTCTGTTGCGATGTGGGCAGGCCGTCGTAGGGCGTGGGCGTCCGCGCGGATTGCGCGGCCGGCGCACCCTGCGCGTGGGCTTCTAACAGGCTGCCGGGCGGCGTGGCGACGAATCCGAGGATGCCGCCGAACGCGGCGATCACGAACATCTGCTTCATTGCGAGTCTCCAGTGTGTTTTGCTTTTTTCAGGCAAGACGGGGCCCGTCCGGCCGTGCGGAACACGGCAGGCTGGATGCGCACCGGAACCGCGGCGCGCAGCGGGTCACGCCTCGCGGTGGGCGTGGCGGATCGACAGGTCGGTGGTAAAGGCGACGGTTACCGTCGCGGCTCGCCGCAGCGCGCGCCGCGGTCCCGGTGGAGACCGCGGCGGCGTGCCGCTATGTCCTGGGGCGGGTACGCATCCAGTCGTCGAGCGGATTGCTGGGGAAGGTGGCGCAATGCTCGCGGCGTACCGCCATGCTGGCGGTGGGCGGACGCGTTGCGGCCTCACTGCGCGCGGCCCGCGCGCTGCGTCGGGCGCGGCCCATTGCGGCAGCCGTGGCGGCGGCAAGCTCCTGGGCCTCGCTTTCGGCCGTGGCGGCCATCGCCGCGATGCTGGCCTGCTCGTCGGCGTGCTGCGCCTCGCCGATCTCGAATACCTCCTGCAGCGCGCCAAGCTCCTGCACCGCCGGCGACGGCGCCTTGAGGGCGGCCACCACCATCGACGTCAGTTGCGCCAGCACCTGCGCATCGCTCATCCGCTTGCCTTGCGTGAACGCGGGCATCAGGTTGCCGAGTTCGTCGCCGGCCAGCACACCCGCCAGCGCCTTGAGGGCGAAATGCAGGCGCCAGCCAAGCTCCTGCCGCGGCACGTCGGGCAGCGCGCGCGCAAACGCTTCGAAGAAGCGTCCGAACACGGGTGCGTAATGCCCCATCAGCCAGGACTGGATGAACGGTGAGGTATCGGAATACACGCGCCCGAGCAGGCGCAGGAACGACGGGCCGCCGATATCGGGCTCGCGCGCCATCTGCAGCGCGGGCACGAACAGGGCGCCCATCACATGTTCGCAGCGGATGGCGTTGCCGGGCCAGCGTGCCTCGCAGGCATCCAGCAACGCCAGCCGCCGCGTGTTGAGCGGATCCAGCCGGCGGCTCAGCACCGACTGCATCATGATTTCCTTGCTGCGGAAGTGATAGTTGACGGCGGCCAGATTGACGATCGCTCGGGACGTTACCTGCCTGAGCGAAGTCGCTTCATAGCCAACCTCAATGAACAACTTCTCGGTCGCATCGAGGATGCGAGCCTTGGTATCTCCTGCCGTGGTTTTCCCGGTCTTCATGGGGGCGTCTCTCGCTGAAAAACCGCTGTGGACCCCTGCAAAAAAAACTACAAATCCACAACCGTCCGCTCCTTGCTCTGTTGGCATACGGATGCTTCAAACGGTTGTAGGGAGCCTATCCAGCGCCCCGAGCGTTTCACAAGACCATTTTTCGAAGACATGCTCTAAATTGCAAGTCCCCGCCACGCACCGCGTTGCCTGGCAGGAATCCGGTCACGTCATGATGGTCTTGCGCAACACTGAGGCATTCTGCGCCGTCAATGCGAAGACTGACAACTGGGGATTGGCCCCGATGCTTGTCGGAAATGCCGAGCCATCGAACACGTACAGATTCTGCAGATGATGATGGCGGCCCGCGCTGTTCACCACACCGCGCGCAGGGTCTTCGCTCATCGCGCAGCCGCCCATCAGGTGGGCGCTGAACAGCAGCACGCGGAATTTCTTCAGCGGCAGCTGGCCGATGGCATCGCGCGCCTGCGCCCACGTCGTGTAGTAATTGCCGTCGAGGTGGGCCGGCCGTACGCGAAGGGCGCCGGCCGCGAACTGGGCTTCGGCCATGCTCAGGTACGCGCGCCGGACGCCATCCCATACGTAGTCGCTCACTTCGTAGTCCAGGATGGGGCTGCCGTCGTCTGCAATTTTTACGCGTCCGCCCGGGCTGTCGGGCACAAAGCCATCGCGCAGCAGGGCCAGCATGGCGTTGGTATGGGGCAACGCAGCCATCTCGCGCTGCAGCGTCTGTCCCATGCCATTGAACACCCCGGCGCTGATGCCCGGAAACATCGGCGGCACTTCCAGCTTGTACCCCATCGGGCCGGTTGCGCCGTCACGCCACTGGAAATGGTCCGAAGCCACCGACTGCGGCGCGCCATGATATGGATCGATTTTCTCCGGCATTTCTGCGATGCTCAAATTCACCGGATGAATAATTGTGCGCTGCCCGATCCTGTCATGCGGATCGGGAACACGCGAACGCAGCAGCAGCGCCGGCGTGTTGATGGCTCCGCCCGCGGCGATCACGTACCGGGCCCGTACGCTGACACTGACGCCGGTCGGGGTGTAGCCGTCCCGCCCCAGCGCATCGCCAGTCAGCCCGCGCACGACCTTGCCGTCGTGGTCGATGGTCCGTACGCGCAGCCGATGCACCAGTGTGGCGCCGCGCGCCAGCGCGTTCGGCAGGGTCGACACCAGCATCGACTGCTTGGCGTTGACCGGGCAGCCCAGCCCGCAATAGCCGGAATTCCAGCAGCCCTTCACGTTGCGCGGAATCACGTGCCATTCCCAGCCCAGCTTTTCGCAGCCGCGCCGCAGCACCGCGTTGTTCGGGTTCGGGTCCATCGCCCATGGCGCCATGCCCAGGCGTTCCTCGATCTGCGCGAACCAGGGCGCCATGTCGGCCTGGCTGTGACCTACGACCGCGTGTTCGGCGGCCCAGTGCGCCAGCGTCTGCGGCGGCGTGCGGAAGCTGGACGACCAGTTCACCGTGGTGCTGCCGCCCACGGCACGGCCCTGCAGGATCGAGATCGCGCCATCTGACGTGGCGCGTGCGGCGGCCTCCTGGTAGAGATCGCGATAGGCGCGTGCCTCGTCCATGTCCCGGAAGCTGTCGGACGTTTGCAGGCCGCCCTCCTCCAGCAGCAGCACGGTCAGCCCGGCGTCGCTGAGCACCTCGGCGGCGATGCCGCCGCCCGCCCCGGTGCCGACGATGACCACATCGGCTTCGAATGCACGGGGCGCGGTGAACGTGGCGGCGTCAAGCACCTTCCAGCCGGACGCGATGCCGGCGCTGTAGATATCGTTGATCGGCATGTGGAAATCCGCTGGAAACTCAGCTGTGAAGGGCGCGGTAGATCGCGGGATTGGGGCCGGGGTAGCCGCTGGCCGCCCAGGTATCGGGCAGTACGAAGTAGGCGACGCTGGCCAGCTTCACCAGCACCACGCCCCCGGCATTCAGCGTGGCGAAGCGGCTGCCGCGCCAGCGGGCCAGGAAGGCGGTCACCTGTTCGGGCGTGGCCTGGTTCCAGGGCGTCCGCACGCCGGCCAGCGCCCACCGCAGCGGCGCGCTCGCCAGCAGATCCAGCAGTTTGCGCAGTTCGTGCCGGCCGTTCTGGCCCATGGCGGCAATCGTGCCGTCGATGTTCTTCACGGCTGCATCGACGCGCGGGCCGCGCGCGGCGGCGTCGAGCGTCTGCAGGTCGATAGCCACGGCGGGCAGCAGCGCGCGGAACAGCGTGACATCGGCGGGCCGTAGAAAGGCCATGCCGGGTTGCGGCGGCGTGTCGGCTGCCGAGCAGCCAGTCAGCGCGGGCAATAGCGTGGAGCACGCGATGGCCGCCGAAAAGCCCGCGCCCACCTTCAGGAACAGGCGGCGCGATGCGTCATGCGGTTCGTGCGAATCAGGCGGTGCGGCCGTGCGGGCAGGTGCGGGCATCGTGTCTCCGTGATTGGGATTTTTTTGCGTTTTTGCTTACGGCGCTGGCGTGCGCCGACGTGGCCCCGCAGCGCCGGGTACGTCCCGAGCGTGGCGGCGTTGCGATTCTGCCGAAGCCCCCGAAAATATTTCGTCCTGGCGCACGGGTTTCAAACGCACGACTGAGCCGCACGCCCACTGCGGGTCTTTTGGCGTCAACGCCGTTTAATGTGACCCGAAAGACGCTGGAAAAGGGCGAAAAATAGAGCAATTCTTCAAACCATCGCATTGACCGGCCAAATCTCGGTGCCTACGATGACATCGTTCAATGTCACGATCAACGGTGTCGACGAGGCATGGCTAACCGGCCATGACGCGTCGCGCCCGCACCGGAAAGCCGCCCCATGAATGCACCTCTGGACCTGCAGGCTCATCTTCCGACCGAAGCGGAGCAGGCATGCGACATCGCCATCATCGGCAGCGGCTTTGCCGGGCTCGGCATGGGCATCCGTCTCAAGCAGTCGGGCGTGGATGACTTCCTGATCTTCGAGAAGGCCGATGCAGTCGGCGGCACCTGGCGCGACAACCACTATCCCGGGTGCGCCTGCGACGTGCAATCGCATCTCTATTCGTTCTCGTTCGCACCGAATCCCGACTGGTCGCGCATGTTCTCGACGCAGCCCGAGATTCGCCGCTACCTGGAACATTGCACCGACCGCTTCGGGCTGCGCCCGCATCTGCGGCTGGGCCACGAACTGGCGCACGCCGAATGGGACGCGCCCGCCGCGCTCTGGCGCCTGCGGATGCGCGATGGCCGCCGTGCGCGCGCCCGCGTGCTGATCGCGGGCATGGGTGGCCTGAGCCGGCCGTTGATTCCGGATATCCCAGGGCTGGATCGCTTCGCCGGCACCGTGTTCCATTCGCAGCAATGGCGCCATGACTATCCCCTGGCCGGCAAGCGCGTGGCCGTGATCGGCACCGGCGCCAGCGCCATCCAGTTCGTGCCGCAGATCGCGCCGCAGGTGGCGCAGCTCGACCTGTACCAGCGCACGCCGCCATGGATCATGCCCAAGCCCGACCGTCAGGTAACGGCGGCGGAGCAATGGCTGTTTCGCCATTTGCCCTTCACGCAGGCGCTGGTGCGCACCGGCCTGTACTGGATGCTGGAATCGCGCGTGCTCGGCTTCGTGATTCATCCAAAGTTGATGAAGGCCGTGGAAAGCGTGGCACGCCGCCATCTGAAAAAGCAGGTGCGAGACCCTGCGCTGCGCCGGACGTTGACGCCGGACTACACCATCGGCTGCAAGCGCGTGCTGATCTCCAACGACTACTACCCGGCGCTGGCGCGCGGCAACGTCGATGTGGTGACCACGGGCATCGACCACGTGGAGCCCGACGCCGTGGTGTTGCGCGACGGCACCCGCCGGCCCGCCGACGCGATCATCCTCGGCACCGGCTTTCACGCCACCGATCCGCTGCCGCGCGGCGTGATCGTCGGCCGGGACCGGCGTGATCTGCTCGATGCCTGGCGCGATGGTGCGGAGGCGTACCTGGGAACCACGGTGGCCGGCTTTCCGAACCTGTTCCTGATCGTCGGCCCCAACACGGGCCTGGGTCATAGCTCGATGGTCTTCATGATCGAGTCGCAGGTGAACTACGTGCTCGATGCGCTGCGCCAGATGCGCCGGGAGCGCGTGCAGGCCGTCGACGTGCGCCCGCCGGTGCAGGCCGCGTTCAATCGTGGCATCCAGCAGAAGCTCGGTCACGCGATCTGGGCCGCGGGCGGCTGCGCAAGCTGGTACATCGACCCCCGCAGCAACAAGAACACCACGCTGTGGCCGGGCTTCACGTTCCAGTTCCGCCGTGCCACGCAGTCGTTCCGCATGAGCGACTACGAACGCTGGCCCATGCGCCACGCCAGCGTCGAACCGCTGGCGGACACCGAACCGGCTGAACCGGCGGCATCGATCCGCGCCTGACAAGGGCCTGCGCACCCCCGCAGGACACCACGCATCCGACACCAGAAAGACCACAGGAGACAAGGCATGAAGGATTTCCGCAACAGGGTTGCCGCGATCACCGGCGCCGGCTCAGGCATGGGCCGCTGCCTGGCGGTGCAGCTCGCGCAGGCAGGCTGCCACGTGGCGCTGTCCGACTGCAACGAAGCCGGGCTGGCGCAGACGCTGGCCGATGTGCAGCGTGCCGCGCCCGGTGTGCGCGCCACGGTCGCGCCGGTAGACGTGGCCGATCGTGCGGCCGTCCATGCCTGGGCCGATACCGTGGTGCGCGACCACGGCCGCGTGAACCTGATCTTCAACAACGCCGGCGTGGCGTTGTCGAGCACGGTCGAAGGCATGAGCTACGACGACCTCGAATGGATCATCGGCATCAACTTCTGGGGCGTGGTGTACGGCACCAAGGCGTTCCTGCCGCACCTGAAGGCCAGCGGCGAAGGCCACGTGGTCAATACGTCCAGCGTGTTCGGCCTGTTCGCGCAGCCCGGCATGGGCGCCTACAACGCCAGCAAGTACGCGGTGCGCGGCTTCACCGAGGCGCTGCGTCAGGAGCTGGACCTGATGGACTGCGGCGTGTCGGCCACCACCGTTCATCCGGGCGGCATCAAGACCAATATCGCGCGGGCCAGCCGGGTATCGCCGAGCGTGAATGGTCTGCTGGTGCGCGATGCGCAGCAGGGCCGCGAGGAGTTCGAGAAATTCTTCATCACCACGGCCGACAAGGCCGCGCGCGTGATCCTGGACGGCGTGCGTGCCAACAGGCGTCGCGTGCTGATCGGGCCCGATGCCGTGGCCGCCGACGCGATGGCGCGCCTGCTGCCGGCCGCCTATCAGTCGCTGGTGGTGCGCGAGACGCGGCGCAAGCGCAAGCGGCTCGTGCCGGATGCCGCCACGGCCCCCGCGCGCGACGGAGAGCGGGCATGACGCGCGCCACGCTGTCCCGCGAGGCCGCGCTGCAGTCGCCACCGGGCACGTTCACGCGCTGGTTCGGCCAGGGCCGCGTGGGGCTGGTCAGCCTGTCGCGCGATACGCTGGCGCGCCGCTACGCGTTGCCCGCTTCGCGCTGGATCCAGGTGATGGGCGCCCTCGTGCACTACACCGAGGAAGGCGTGCCGGAGGGCGAGCCGCTGGTGCTGATCCACGGCTTCGGCGCGTCGTTGCACACGTGGGAAGGGCTGATGCCTGCGCTGCGCCAGCGCTTCCGGGTGATTCGCCTGGACCTGGCGCCGTTCGGCCTGACAGGGCCGCTGCGCGACGCACATGGCCGTATCGCCACGATGGATATCGACGTCTACCGCAGCTTCATCGACGGCTTCCTGGCGGCGCTGAACCTGTCGCGCGCCACCTTCATCGGCAACTCGCTGGGCGGCCTGATCGCCTGGGACCTGGCCGCGCGCCGGCCGGCCATGGTGAACCGGCTGGTACTGATCGACGCGGCGGGCTTCCCGATGAAGCTGCCGATCTATATCGACCTGTTCCGTCACGCCGCGGTGCGCTGGTCGGCGCCGTGGCTGCTGCCCGAGTGGATCATCCGCGCGGCCACGCGCGATGTGTACGGCGATGCCGCGCGCGTGCCGGAGGCCACGTTCCGCCGCTATGTCGATTTCTTTTACGCAGCAGGCAGCCGCGAAGCGGTGGGCCGCATGGTGCCGAAGCTCGATTTCGACCAGCTCGACACCGAGCGCCTGCGCGGCCTGCGTCAACCCACGCTGGTGCTGTGGGGCGACCGTGACCGCTGGATCCCGCCCGCGCATGCCGCGGAGTTCGCGGCACGTATCCCCGACGTGACGCTGCACCGCTATGCGGGCCTTGGCCACGTGCCGATGGAAGAAGACCCGCAGCGCGTGGTGGCCGACCTGCTGCGCTTCCTGCACGGTGCCCGCAAGGCGCCATCCACCCAGCAACTGGAGCCCACATCATGATGCCAGTCCGACGCGACGTGCATCCCCACCTCCCGCCGGAACGCATCTGCGACTGGCACGAGCGCGGGCAGCACGTGACCCACTTCATCAACGCGCTGTCGATCTTCTTCCCGGCCGGCGAACGCTTCTTCATGGACAGCGTGCGCAACTACCGCGACCGCGTGACCGACCCCGAACTCAAGCAGGCCGTGGCCGGCTTCATCGGGCAGGAAGCGATGCACACGCGCGAGCACATCCTCTACAACCGGCTGCTGGACGATGCCGGCCTGCCCGCGTCGAAGCTCGACCGCGCAGTGGCGAAGCTGCTAAACCTGCTGCGCAGGATCCTGCCGAAGTCGTGGCAGCTGGCGCATACCATCGCGCTGGAGCACTACACGGCAATGCTGGCCGGCGGCATGCTGTCAGACCCGCGCCACATGGGCGAATCGGAACCCGGCTACCGTCAGGTGTGGACGTGGCACGCGCTGGAGGAAACCGAGCACAAGGCCGTGGCCTACGACGTGTGGAACACCGTGATGAAGCCGGGGCCGTATCGCTACCTGCTGCGCACGTTCACGATGCTGACCACCACCGTGACGTTCTGGGCGATGGTGTTCGTGTTCCACGTGCGGCTGGTGATGGCCGACAGGACGTGCCGCAACAAGCTGCTCGGCTTCGGTCGTGTGGTGAACTTCCTGTGGGGATCGCCCGGCGTGCTGCGCAAGATGATTCCGGAGTGGTTCGACTACTTCCGCCCCGGCTTTCATCCGTGGGACGTGGATAACCGCGCCGAACTGAATCGGATCGTGCCGTTGATCGCCGAAATTGAAGATACGGCGATTCGCGCAGGGGCCAGTACGCGCGCGCCGTCGATCCGGAGCGCTGTGTGAGGCGGTAGGGCCTCAGGCGCATGCCGGCGCATCAGTCGCCTGCCACGCGATCCTTGTCGTGCAGATGTTCCAGGATCGCCGCCACCCGGTCCCCGAGATACTTGTTCGCCGAGATCTCCAGCGATCGCATCATCTCGGTCTCCAGCGCCACCAGCGCCAGCGGGCGAATGCGCCAGAGCACATCGACGATGCGCGGCACTTCCGATGGCGGCGGCAGTTGCCCTTCCCCGAACTTGTCGAGTTCGCGCACCACCATGCCGACAATGCGGTCCGACACGGCCTGGAAGTGACCCCGGGCGTGGTCGATGATGTCCAGCACGTCTTCGAGCGGAAAGCCGGCGCGGGCCATCTCCGCACCGGCCGCCAGCGCGCGCGGGCTGCGGGCCAGGTAGCCGATCCCGTCGGGCTCCAGCAATCCCAGCGAAATGGCCTTGGCCAGCGCCGGGCGCGAGATCGCGCGGCCGAACAGACGGGCCAGCGCCAGATACGAATAGTGACGCGGCGCCTCGCTGTTCCATGGACTGCTGATGGCCGTTTCCAGGCCCAGGATCGAGCGCAGGTCGTGGCCTTCGACGATGGCCTTGAGCAGCTCCATGATGTTGGCCAGCGTGTAGCCGCGTGCCAGCAGATGATGGATCAGCCGCAGCCGGCCGAGGTGGGTCTGGGTGTAGATGCCCACCCGGCCGCGGCGCTCGGGCGGGTCGATCAGACCTCGGTCCTGGTACGAACGGACGTTGCGCACCGTGGTGCCGGCCGCGCGTGCCAGTTCGTCGATCGTGTATTCGGGAAAGGCGGCGCGGTCCGATGGCGTCGCATCGGACGGGCCGGCAGCGGAGGAGGATGGGCTGGCGCCGCGTTTGGGTGGAGGCATGGCGAAAATTCTAACCGAGCGGGCGGCGGCATTGCCGGGGCGCATCGTGGCAGCGACGTTACAATGCGCCCACAACATACCCGGTCCCCATGCATATCCGTTGGCTCGAAGATTTCGTCTGTCTGGCCCAGGCTGGCAGCCTTGCGCGGGCTGCGGAGCTGCGCAACGTCACGCCGCCGGCGTTCGGGCGCCGCATGCAGGCGCTGGAAGTGTGGGCCGGCGCGCCGCTGATCGACCGCAGCGTGTTCCCGGTGCGGCTCACGCACGAGGGGCGGCAGTTCCTTGAGGCCGCCCAGTCCGCGCTGCGCACCCTCGACGACACGCGCGTGGCGCTGCGTGCCGCGCACCGGGCCGATGCCAGCACCATCACCATCGCCACGGGCAAGACGCTGGCGCGGTCGATGGTGCCCGCATGGCTGGCGTGCCTGCGCGACGCATTGCGCGATGATCCAGTCGGCGCGGGCTTCCGCACCCGGCTATCCACCCACGCCACGCACGACGCGCTGGAAATGTTCACCGAAGGCGACGCCGACTTCCTGCTCTGCTACAGCCCCCACGACCTGCCGATCATGCTCGACGACGCGCGCTACCGCTTCCACGCCGTGGGTGTGGAGCGGCTGGTCTGCGTGTCGGCCGCCACGGCGCGCGGCGGGCCCGCGTTCCGGCTGCAGAAGCCCAGGGCCGGAGCGCGGCCGATGCCGGTGCCGATGATTGCCTACGCGGAGACGCTGACCATGGGCCGCATGGTCAATCAGGAGATCGCACGCCGCAAGCTGGCAAGCTGGCTCGACGTGATCGCCGTGAGCGACTTCGCGGAGTCGGTTCACGAGATGGTGCGCCAGCGGATGGGCCTGGCGTGGCTGCCCGCGCGGCTGATTGCGGATGACCTGCATGCCGGCCGACTGGTGCGGGCCGACCTGCACGGCGGCGACAGCGCCGACCTGGCGCTGGACATCCGCCTGTACCGGCCGCGCGCGGCGATGCGTCCGCTGGCCGAAGCGTTCTGGCGAGCCGCCTCGAAGTAGTGCGTGTGCGCCGGCGCGCACCATTTTCGACCTTGCCGAAATGGCAATCCGGATTGCCAAAGCCGCATGCCGCAGCAGTGCGCGCTCTCTACCATCGCCGGAAAACATTCATAGACCACAGACCTGCCGGAGAAATCATGAACCCGATGCTGCGCGCGCTTGCCGCCGTTTCCCTTGCCAGTAGTGCCCTCGTCCCGGCCAGCGCGCTGGCGGCCGGTGGCTATCCGACCAAGCCGATCACGCTGGTGGTGGGCTACACCGCCGGCGGCAGCGTCGACCTGGTGGCGCGTACCGTCGCGCCCGAACTGGGCAAGCGCCTGGGCCAGAGCGTGGTGATCGAGAACCTGGGTGGCGCCGGCGGCACCATCGGGGCGCAGAAGGTGGTCAAGGCCGAGGCCGACGGCTACACGCTGCTGATGGGTTCGGGCAGCGAAGTGTCGATTGCCCGCCTGACCAATCCGGCGGTGCGCTACGACGGCGAAAAAGACCTGGCGCCGATCACCTTCGTCGGTACCCAGCCGATGGTGCTAGTCGGCAAGCTGCAGCTGCCGGCCAAGGACGCCAATGAACTGATCGCGCTGGCCAAGGCCAAGCCGGGCACGCTGTCGTACGCGTCGTCGGGCGTAGGCACGCCGCTGAACCTGGCCGGCGAACTGATCAAGCAGCAGGGCAAGGTCAACATCACCCACGTGCCGTACAAGGGTGCCTCGGCCATGGCCACCGACCTGCTCGGCGGCCAGATCGACCTGGCGGTGATGGTGCTGTCGTCGGCGCTGCCCCACATCCAGGCCGGCCGTGTGCGGGCCTATGGCGTGACCGAGTCGAAGCGCGCCAGCGTGGCCCCCAACGTGCCGGCCCTGGCAGAGACCCCGGCCCTCAAGGGCGTGGACATGGGAGTATGGTTTGGATTGATGGCGACTAGTGCCACGCCTAAGCCTGTTATCGATCGGTTGAATAGTGAAATGCAGGCCGTGCTGGCTCTCCCGGACGTACGGAAGAAGCTGGCCGAGGCGGGCGTGGAAGTGCAACCGGCCAATCCGTCCCAGTTCGGCAGCTTCGTGAAACGCGAGACGGCCAAGTACAAGGCGATCGTGCAGGCCGCCGACATCCGTGAATAAGCAACAAGAATAATTTGCAGATTTAAAATTCCGTAGTAATAGATACGAAAAATAGTGCTGCCCCGCGGGGCAGCCAAGGAAGTCCAGATGACACAGAGTGCCCCCTCCTTCGACGCCTATCCGGTCGAAGTGGAGTTTCCCGATATCCGCCCCTACGCCCAGGGCAACACGGGCATCGCCTACGTGCATACGTTCGACAGCGGCCTGCCGGGGCCGCATGTGATGATCAATGCACTGACGCACGGCAACGAGGTATGCGGCGCGATTACCGTGGCCGGCCTGCTCGACCACGGCCTGCGTCCCCGGCGCGGCCGGTTGACGCTGGCCTTTGCCAATGTCGATGCGTATGCCACGTTCGACGCGGCCCGGCCCGACGCCTCCCGGTTTGTCGATCAGGATTTCAACCGCGTGTGGACGGCCGCCGTGCTGGACGACCTGTCGCGCGATTCGTCCGAACTGCGCCGGGCGCGCGCCATGCGTCCGGTCATCGACACGGTGGACCTGCTGCTCGACCTGCATTCGATGCACGAGAAAAGTCGCCCGCTGATCGTATCGGGCCCGCTGGACAAGGGCATCGCGCTGTCGCGTGCCGTGGGCGCGCCGGCCGACATCATCGTCGATGAGGGTCACCCCGAAGGCCGCCGCATGCGCGACTACGCCGATTTTGGCGATGCCGCCAGCCCGCGCAACGCGTTGCTGATCGAATGCGGCCAGCACTGGGAGACCGCTGCCGTGGATGTGGCGCGAGACAGCACCGCGCGCTTCCTGCTCAATGCCGGCATCATCGACGAAGCCGACCTGCCGGCCGGCTGGCTGCGGCCGCTGCCCGCCACGCAGCGCGTGGTTCGCGTGACCGAGCCCGTGGTGGCCAGCAGCATGGACTTCCGTTTTGCGGGCCCCTACACGGGACTCGAAACCTTTGCTGATGCCGGAACCGTGATCGGCTGGCGCGATGGTGAGCCGGTAACCACGCCGTACGCGAACTGCGTGCTGGTCATGCCGTCGCTGCGCCAGTTGCGTCCCGGTGTGACGGTGGTACGCCTGGGGCAGCTTGAACGCTGAGCCACGGCGCGCGACTGGAAAACCAGGCCCACGATAAAACACTGAAACGGGTTGCACAGGGGTAATTCAGCGGTACGCATCGGCAAGCGGCCCCCGCAAGAGGCCGCGCCCGGTGCCCGTTTTTCCTGTCATGCCGTGATATGTCGGCACACAGCTAGATTAAGCATTTCTTTAATTCAAGGGTGTTGTCTCGTCATCCGATAACTGCGATGTGACGATCTGCCGTCAGAGCAGACGTTGCCCGTGCGTCACAACGGCGCATGGCGTTATTCACGGAGCGCCCCTTGTCTTCTACCTCATCCCTTACCCTGCCCCGGCAGGCTGCGGCGGGTCGCGTGCGCGCGGTTGCCGGCAGCTGGGGCATCGGCACGCGCCTTGCGCTGGTTGTGCTGGCTGTTCAGATCATTGCCTTCTGCGCGTTCTCGCTGGCGCTGTCGCTCAGCAGCATGAACCAGCTCGAATCGCAGGCCCGCGACGCCATCAGCGCCGAAAGCCAGACCCTGCGCGAACTGGTGGCCCAGCTCGATGACACCATGCTGCAGGAGGCCGACCGCTTCCTGCTGAACTTCGCGTCGGTGCTGCCCGGCCCTTACGCGGTGGATCCGTCCCAGACCATCGAAGTGTCCGGCAAGGCGACGCCGGCCTTTCGTAGCGGCGACCTGCTGCTGAACAACAGCTTCGAGGTGCCGGATCGCTTTTTCGCCAATACCGGCGGCGTCGTGGCCACCGTGTTCGCCCGCACTGGCGACGACTACATTCGCGTGACCACGTCGCTCAAGAAGCAGGACGGACAGCGCGCGGTGGGTACGCTGCTGGACCGCACGAGCCCGGCCTATGCCGCGGTGGCGTCGGGCAAGTCGTACCGATCGCTGGCCTGGCTGTTCGGCAAGCCCTATATGAGCAAGTACGAGCCCGTGCGCGACGCCGGCGGCAAGATCGTGGGCGCGCTGTACGTGGGCGTGAATGTCGAGGCCGAACTGGCCGCGCTGAAGAACCGCATCCGCCGCAAGACAATCGGCGCCGACGGCCAGTTCATCGTCATCGATGCCAAGGCCGGCGCCGACCAGGGCAAGATCATGGTGGACCGCTCGGGCTCCGAAGGCACGGTGCAGATCGATGCGAAGGACGCCGATGGCAAGCCATGGATTCGGGACATGATTGCCGCCAGGGACGGTGCCGTGGTCGGTACGGTAGCCATCGGCAACAGCGCGCCGACTGAACGGCTGACCGCCTTCGTGACCTACCCCGAGTGGCAATGGCTGATCGCGGGCACGGTGCCGATGGCCTCGCTGCGCGATGAACTCGTGGCCAGCCGCAACCGCTTCCTGGCCTTTGGCCTGCTGGTGGCGCTGGTCGTGTCGGCTGCGTTCTGGTGGCTGCTGCGCCGGATGGTGAGCCAGCCGCTGGCCGAGGCCGCCGACGCGGCCGGCCGCCTGGCGTCGGGTGACCTGACCACGCGCCTGGATACGCGCCGCAACGACGAGATCGGCCAGCTGATGCGCGCCATCGATGGCGTGGGCCAGGGCCTGACCGGCATCGTCGACAAGGTGCGCGGCAGCATTGGCGCCATCGCCGGCAGCACCAGCCAGATTGCCAGCGGCAATGCCGACCTGTCCGCGCGGACGGCGTCGCAGGCCGGCAGCCTGGAGCGCACGGTGGCCAGCATCGAACAGCTGTCCGCCACGGTGAAGCAGAACGCCGACAATGCGCACGACGCCAACGCGGCCGTGGCCAGCGCCGCCGATGCGGCACGCGCGGGCGGCAGCACGGTGGGCCGCGTGGTGGGCACCATGGCCGACATTCATCGCAATGCGCAGCAGGTGGTGGACATCATCGGCATGATCGACGGCATCGCGTTCCAGACCAACATCCTGGCGCTCAACGCCGCCGTGGAAGCCGCGCGTGCGGGCGAGCACGGGCGCGGTTTTGCCGTGGTGGCCGGCGAGGTGCGCAGCCTGGCGCAGCGCAGCGCCAGTGCGGCGGGCGAGATCAAGCAGCTGATCGAACGGACCGTGGCGGACCTGAAGAGCGGTAACGAAGCCGTGCAGCAGGCCGGAACGGCCATCGACGACGTGGTGCGCCGCGTGGAAGGCATTGCGGCGCTGATGGGCGATATCAGCGTGGCATCGCGCGAGCAGTCTCAGGGGCTGGCCCAGGTCAGCGGTGCCGTGGCCGAGATGGACGGGGTCACGCAGCAGAACGCTGCCCTGGTGGAAGAAGCGGCCGCCGCGGCCGAAAGCCTGCATCACCAGGCGCAGGAACTGCGCCAGGCGGTGGAGGTATTCCGGCTGGCCTGACCAGCCGGACGGCCCGTGGCGTCAGGCCGCGGGCGCTGCCGCAGGTGCCGGAGCGGGCGACGCCTGTGCCGGCGCCGGCTGGGGCTTCAGGCCCGGGAACAGCCGGTCGACCAGTTCCTCGATCTTGGCGTCGGGCTGGATCAGGTGGCTCAGGTTGATGCCGCCCGCGCTGCGGTTGGCATTGAAGACGGCCTTGCCCACGCGCTCGCCGTTGCGGAACACGGTGATGTCGGCCGATACCAGGAACGGCGTGATGTAGGTCTGGCGCTGGGCCGTGTAGACGGCCGTCATGGGGCACGACGCCACCGACGAATACGGCGGCAGCATCTTCACCTCGAAGTTGCGCGCCCGCAGCGAGTTGGCAAAATCTTCCACATACGCGTTGCCATTGACCTGGTGCGTGATCACGCAGAACAGCGCGCCATCGGCGCCTACTACGCGATTGCCGTCCACGCGAAACTGCGCCGGGCCGCCATAGGCACCGTTCTGGTAGCCGGCGATCGGGTCGACCTGGTCTGCGCGGTCGACCGGCGTCACGCTCTGGTAGGTGGAACAGCCCGTGGCCAGCAGGGCCAGCGTGGCGGCTATCGTTGCTCTCTTCATCTTGGATCCTGGATGCGCGTCGGCGAGGGTGCCGGCCGTCCGGATCCGCTTCGGATTTCGAGCGAGGCGGTTCAGGGACGCATTGCCGGCAGCATGCCTGCGTAATGTAGGCGTGCCGGCGTGCCGTCAATGCGGGGAACAGCGGGCGACAGATGCCGCAAATCGAAAACGTGGCCTTTGAGGCACGTTCGCGGCGCCGTCAGCCCGGTTGCGGAGGCGCCGGGCCGTTGCGTCAGTTCGCGCCGCCCCGGAGCAGACACTCGGACAGCAGCGGGGTGCCGCCTTCGCCCTGGCCCGCACCGGTGCATTCGACGGCCACCTTCTGGCCGCGCCGGACCATCGTGGCACGGGCTTCGACTTCGCAGGCGCGGGTGCCGGGGCCGCAGATCTGCTGGCGCAGCAGCGCCGCGCGGACCACCTGGCCGGGGTTGTCGGTACGGATTTCCAGCACCAGGTTGTCGCCGTCGCGGCGCACGCCACTGGCTACGCCTTCGACGATGAAATAGCGGCCGCGATAGCGGTCGTCCGCCGCGGCGGCGTCGCTGCGATAGTCGTCGGCCAGGCCATCGGCCTGATACTGGGGCAGCAGATCGGCGGGGCGGTTGGGATCGATGCTGATCGGGTCGAGCGTGCCGTTGCGCGGAATGCCGCGCGGCACGCTGGCGGGCTCGTCGGGAGCGGAAACGGAGGCAAGCGGCGCGGTGTCGTGCTTCTCATTGCCAACGAACCACAGCAGGAAAAGGACGACGACAGCAACAACGGCGATCAGGGTTTGTCTGGTGCGGCTCAACATCGGGGGGGCTTCTGGGGGCTTCAGGGGCTTCTGGGGCTTCAGGGACTTCGGGCGGTAATGCGGGACGGCGAAGTCCGCCAGTGTAGCGCGCCGGCGCCGCATCAGCCTTCCGGCAGCAGCCGGGCCCGGGTGGCGGCGAGAATCTCGTTGGACAGCGGCGTGCCCTGCGTGGCCCGCGACAGGATCAACGCGCCGGCCAGCGTGGCCATCTGTGCCAGCGCCGCGCTGCGGCGCGCACCGGCATCGGTATCGGGCTGCACTTCGGCGAGGATGTCGACGAGTGCCTCCAGCCCTTCATGGAAGGCGGCGCGTACCGGCTTGTCGTCGGGCTCGCGCGCCACGTCGTTCGCCAGCGCCGCCACCGGGCACCCGGTGCCCGCGTTGTTGCGGTTGCGCGTGGAAAGGTAGGCATCGATCAGCGACGACAGCGCCGTGGCGTGGTCCGGCGCTTCGTTGACGCGCTTGCGCCAGCGCGCCTCGGATTCCTCGAACGCCCGGGCGCAGGCGATGGCCGCGAGCGCATCCTTCGATTCGAAATGGCCGTAGAAGCCACCATGCGTAAGCCCGGCGGCACCCATCAGGTCTGCCACGCTGATGCCGTGGAAGCCCTGTTCGCGAAACAGCCGCGACGACACCTGCTCAATAATGGCGCGGTTCTTCTCCGCTTCCGCTTTCGATACGCGGGGCATGATCAACTCCAGATGACAATGGGGCCGATGGTCCGCCACATCGCCATGCAAGTCAACGCGACGGGATGGAGGCTTCGTTCACGCGCGATGCCATCGACGCATCACACGATGGTCGGGCCCGCGCTGCCCAGCGCGGCCAGGTACTGCGCGGGGGTGTACGGCGTGGGCTGGCCCTGCCGGGCCAAAAAGAAATGCCGCAGGATCTCGCCCTGCTGCTCCAGCTTGTACTGTCCGAGCGCCTTGCCCGATTCCAGCCGGTACCGGTACTGGTTGAAGCCGCAGAAGTGCCGCACCTGCTCCAGCGCGCCGCGCACCAGCACGTTGACGCCCCGCTGGTGCTGCCATACGTGCGCCATCTCGTGGATGAACAGCCCCTGCATCGCCAGGCCCGCCGCACTGAAGTCGGTCAGCCCGCGGAGCCTGCGGCCCAGGTAGATGTGACCATTGGGCGTGATGATGTAGTTCGCACCCTGCCAGAAGACAAAGTCGCGATGATGAACGCGGACAGCAGCGTAGTCGATGGCATCGCCGAAGACAGCGCGGGCGATGGATTGTTCGCCGGGGGTGAGGGGGCGGCCTGTACTCGCCGCCGAAGGCGGGCCCGCGCTCACTTCCCGATACAAAACCGCGTAAAGATCGTCCCCAGCAGATCGTCGCTGGTGAACTCGCCGGTGATGCTGTTCAGGTGGTCCTGCGCGAGCCGGAGTTCTTCGGCGAAGAGGTCCAGCGCCTGGGCGTTTTGCTCGGCGCGTTCGACGGCGCAGTCCAGGTGCGACTGCGCGTTACGCAGCGCGGTGAGGTGGCGTTCGCGGGCCAGGAAGGTGCCTTCGTTGCCCGATTGCCAGCCGATCAGGCGCAGCAGTTCGCGGCGCATCAGGTCGATGCCGGCGCCGGTGCGCGCCGAGATCCAGATCTCGGTGGGATTCGGGCCGTTGGCGGCTACCACGTGCGGGCGGTTGCCGCCGAAGCCCATCTCGCCGGCCGACGGCGCCACGTCGATCTTGTTGACCACGCGCACGATCGGCGATCCCGGCGGCAACTGCCCGCTCAGGCGGTCGTCGATGTGATCGTCGATTTCCGAAATGCCGTGTTCGAGGTAGTCGGCCGCGTCCACCAGGTGCAGGACGATGTCGGCGCGCCGGATCGCGTCCCACGTGCGTTCGATGCCGATGCGTTCCACCTCGTCGGCGGCATCGTCGCGCAGGCCGGCGGTGTCGATGATATGCAGCGGGATGCCGTCGATCTGGATGGTTTCGCGCACGCGGTCGCGCGTGGTGCCGGCGATCGGCGTGACGATGGCCAGTTCCGCGCCCGCCAGCGCATTGAGCAGCGACGACTTGCCGACGTTCGGCTGGCCGGCCAGCACTACCGACAGCCCTTCACGCAGCAGCGACCCCTGCCGCGCCTGCTTGAGCACGCCAGCGAGGCTCTCGCGAATCCGCTTGAGCTGGCCGCGCGCATCGGACGCTTCCAGGAAGTCGATTTCTTCCTCGGGGAAGTCGAGCGTGGCTTCCACCAGCATGCGAAGGTGGATGACCTGCTCGACCAGCGCGTGGATGGCCCGCGAGAACTCGCCCTCCATCGAGCGCGCTGCCGATCGGGCGGCGGCCTCGGTGCTGGCTTCGATCAGGTCGGCCACGGCTTCGGCCTGCGCCAGGTCGAGCTTGTCGTTCAGGAACGCGCGGCGCGTGAATTCGCCGGGTTCGGCCACCCGCAGTCCGATGTCCTTGCCGGCTTCCAGGCAGCGCGCCAGCAGCATCTGCATCACCACGGGGCCGCCATGGCCCTGCAGTTCGAGCACTTCCTCGCCGGTGTAGGAATTGGGTGCCGGAAAGTACAGCGCCAGGCCGTGGTCGATGACCTTGCCGTGGCCGTCCAGGAACGGCAGATAGGTGGCATGGCGCGGCTGCAGCGCGCGGCCGCAGACGGCGCGCATGACGCTGCCGACATCGGGGCCGGATACGCGCACGACGCCGATGCCGCCCCGGCCCGGTGCGGTGGCGATGGCGACGATGGGAAGCTGGTTTGCGGTCATGCGCGGTATTGTCGCAGATCGCCCCGCCAGCCGGATGGGCCGCGGCTCATGTCGGCGAGTCGGGCGGCGGTTCGACGGACAGGCACTCGCACAGTAGCCGGCGGGCGACGGCACCGTCGATCACGGCGCCAAGTTCCGACTGCCGCGCTACCAGCTTCTTGCGCAGGCGTTTGCGATAGCGGCCGGGCAAGACTTCCGACAGTGCCTCGATCGCGTAACGCAACCGCTTGTTGCCGATGCGGAGCTTGTGGACGTGTTCGGTCTTCCCGTCCCGGGCGATGCGGGCCCGCTCGCGAACCTTGTCGCGCGCCTTGCGGATCCGTCTGGGTGCGAAATTCTCGAGCCGGCCCTTGGCGTCCTGTTCCGAGAGATGCAGCAGGTCGCGTTTCAACGTCGGGAGCGGGGATTGCCGGTAACGTGACAGTCTTGTCATCATCTCGGCGTGGGCAAGCGTACGCCTGGCCTGCGCGGTTTCGATCAGTGCCACCAGTACGGCGTCGTCGGGCTGCTTCACCAGCGCCGGGGCCAGGGTGTCGGCGATGAAGACGTCCCAGTCGCGCACGTCGCCGGCGGCGTCTGCGACATCGTGCAGGGCCTGCTTCCAGCGGGCCTTTACCTGGCCCGGCAGCACGGGCCCGAATGCCCATGCCACGGCACGAAGATGGCGAACGGCGACGCGCAGCTGGTGGACATCCTCGACCTCGTCGCGATGCTGCAGTGCGTCCAGGCGATCGTGAACGGCCTTCAGGCCCGATTCGCCCAAGGCAACGAAGGCGGCGGCGGGACGCATTTTCCGGTGCAGCACAGGCTGACGGCTCATTGCGATGTCTCTGAAGTGGAAAGAGAGTTACTGCGCAACGTCCGTCTAGTGTAGGCGATGGCGCACGCCGCCGCCGTCCGCTGCCGTCTGATTCCTAACGCGTCGCCACGATGAACACGCGGGGGAACGGCAGCAGCACGGTGCCCTCGGGCATCGCGGGAAACACCTTGGCCAGCGCGGCTTCATACTGTTTCAGATATTCGGCGCGCTCGGCCTCGTCCAGCGGCGCCAGGAAGGGCCGCAGGCCGCTGCCCTTGAACCATTCGACGACCGCGGCCGCGCCGCCCGTGAGCGGATGCTGGTAGATCGTTCGCCAGATGTCCACACGCGAGCAGTGCGGCTTCAGCAGTTCGTAATACCAGCGTTCCGAGGCCAGTGCGGTGCGGGCATCGGCGGCCGCAGCCAGCTTGGGCGCCCACGGGCCGCTCAGCGCCGTCTCGCGCATCAGCAGGTGCGGCGGCTCGTTGAGGTTGTCCGGCATCTGCACGGCCAGGCTGCCGCCCGGCGCAAGCTTGCCCACCAGCGACGGAAACAGCGAGGCGTGATCGGGCACCCACTGGAACACCGCATTGGCCAGGATCACGTCCCAGGGCCCGCCATCGGCCCATTGCGTGACGTCGGCGATGTCGAAGTGCAGGTTCGGCAGCCGCTTGCGTGCGGCGGCGATCATGTCGGCGTCGCTGTCCAGGCCGATGACCTCGGCGCCGCCGTAGCGGGCCGCCAGGACCTCGGTGGAGTTGCCGGGCCCGCAGCCGATGTCGACCACGCGCGTGGCATTGGCGGTGGGGATGGCCCCGACAAGATCCCGCACCGGGCGGGTCCGTTCATCCTCGAATTGCACGTACTGGCTGGCCGACCACGTCATGGCGTATCCCCTCTTTCCTGTTGATGGGCTTCTAGTCTTATATAAGACATAAGACTAGAAGCATACGCCGAAAAAGAAAAACCCGGCTGGCAGCCGGGTTTTCGTGGGTCGGGTCGGAAACCGGGGATCAGCTCTTGGCCACCGCCGCGGTCTTGCCCTTGCCGAGCATGCGGTTGATCTGCCACTGCTGGGCGATCGACAGGATGTTGTTCACGACCCAGTACAGCACCAGGCCGGCCGGGAAGAAGAAGAACATGAACGAGAACACCAGCGGCATGATCATCATGACCTTGGCCTGGACGGGGTCCGGCGGCGTCGGGTTCAGCTTGGTCTGCACGAACATCGAGACGGCCATCACGATCGGCAGGATGTAGAACGGGTCCGGCACCGACAGGTCATGGATCCAGCCCAGCCACGGCGCACCGCGCATTTCCACCGACGACAGCAGCACCCAGTACAGCGCGATGAACACCGGGATCTGGATCACGATGGGCAGGCAGCCGCCGAGCGGATTGACCTTCTCGGTGCGGTACAGCGCCATCATTTCCTGGTTCATCTTCTGCGGATCGCCCTTGTAGCGTTCGCGGATGGCCGTCATGCGCGGCTGCAGGTCCTTCATCTTGCCCATCGACTTGTAGCTGGCAGCCGACAGCGGGAAGAACACCAGCTTGATCAGCACGGTCAGCGCGATGATCGACCAGCCCCAGTTGTTCAGGAAGCCGTGCAGCTTTTCCAGCAGCCAGAACAGCGGCTTGGCCAGGATGGTCAGCCAGCCGTAGTCCTTCACCAGTTCCAGGCCCGGCGTGATCTGCTCGAGCATGCGCTCTTCCTGCGGGCCGGCGAACAGGCGGGCATCGGTGCTCACCGTGGCGCCCGGGGCCAGCTGGCCCAGCGGCTGCTGGACACCCACGCGGTACAGGTTCGGGTCGATCTGCTCGGCGTAGAAGCTGTGCTGCTTGCCGTTCTGCGGAATCCAGGCCGAAGCGAAGTAGTGCTGCACCATCGCCACCCAGCCGTTGTCGGTGGCGGCCGGCACGGAGGCCTTGCCCTTGGCGATGTCGTCGAACGTGATCTTGTGATACTTGTCGGCGTTCGTGTAGATGGCCGGACCCGTGAACGTGCTGTAGAACTGCGACTGCTCCACCTTGGTGCCGTCGCGTGCCAGTTCCAGGTACAGCGTCGGCGAAACCTGCGCGGTGCCGGTGTTCGTCACGTCGAAGCGGGCGTCGACCACATAGCTGCCCTTGCGGAACGTGTAGGTCTTCACGAACTTCACGCCGTTCTTTTCGGCGGTCAGCACAACGTCGAGCTTGTCCTGGCCCGGTGCCAGCGAACGGGCGCCCGGGGCGGCCGTAAACACCGTGGTGTGATTCGGCAGGTCACCGCCAATCAGGCCCGAACGAGCAAGATAGGTGCGTTGTGCATCACGTTCGAACAGGACAACGGGCTTGCCGTCCTTCTCGTGCTCGTTGAGCAGTTCCAGGCGCGACAGGATGCCGCCTGCGGTGTCGATCTCGGCACGCACTTCGTCGGTGGTGACGATGACCTTCTCGCCCGTGGGCTGGGCAGCCGCCTGCGGCGCGCCCGGCACGGCGCCCGGGGCCGACGCGCTGGCGGCGTTGGCCTTGGGCACGTCACCCTGCGCCGTGGCGCCGCTCGCGCCACCGGCCGGGGCGGCCTGCTGTTGCGTGTTGGCGCTCGGGAAGAACATCGACGCGTGGCCGTTGGCGCGCTGCCAGTTGTCGTAGAGCAGCACGAGGGACATCGAGAAGATGACCCACAGGATGGTGCGT